>JABLTO010158029.1_pt1 | contig 95030 bp, 83 predicted proteins | sample 7160091 | NCBI WGS metagenome assembly JABLTO01 (sample SAMN14651225, study PRJNA627086) | human gut metagenome | isolation source: feces | host: Homo sapiens | reverse complement strand
TTCCGGTTCTCCAGCGAATACGCTGATGACGAACTGGGGCTGGTTTACTACAATTACCGCTATTATAATCCCCAAAATGGCAGGTGGATTAGTAGAGAGCCTGCTGGAGAAATAGATGGATGGAATTTGTATTCTTTTGTCAACAATAAATTGACTCAACATATTGATTTTTTAGGATTTCAGGCAATAGATGCGTCTTTGCTTGGTACTGGCCCAACAAATTCCGTCGGCGCAGCTACATTGATAGAACCTGCCAAAGTGGCACTGGCAGCAGGAGTAATAGCAGCGGCTGGAACAGTAGCCATAGTCTCTAAAGAATCCCTTCAAAGATCTATGATGAGAAGCGGAGTCAAGGTTGAAGAAATATTAAAAGAATTAAAACATCGGAAAGGGATGTGGGTATGTTACGTTCGAGGAAGCACTCTCCCGACGAAAGAAAATAAAGGAACATGTTGTCCAGAAGTTATTCATGGTTATGGTGTAGGAAAAACTCAAAACATTGCTCATGAGGCTGCAAAGAGATACGCTTCCTCTAGAACTCCTAAGGGATGCACAGCCAAACATGAATCTAACAACTATAAATGTGCAAAATGGTAAAATATGATGGAGTCAATCACAAAATATGAATTAGTTACAACTTTGGAATTCCAACTTGTAACAGAATCTTCTTTGCCTGATTGGATTGTTAGGCTAGATTTGTATAAAACTAAAAAAAATAAGGAGGTTCTTTATTATCCGCGAATTTTTAGTCGGGAACTCTATATGATTTCAAGACATGGAAAACGCTCGGTGTCTCATTGGTTGTGGACAGAAGAATCGTTTAGAGATTTATGCTGGGATGCTCATATTCGGGCGAAGGATGAAGATCATGCAGTACAAATTCTGGAGAGCTACCTCAATCATTGGATCAATAACAGGGAAATCCCACCTAATGTAAAAAACTGTATTATAGATGAAAATCCATTAAACCATGGCTGAATTAATTAAATCAGGGAGAAAAATCAGAACGGATTATTATTGGTTCAAAGAATTTTGTTTTTTGCCAGATGCAGGAAGAGATATTGAACGATTAAAAATAGAGACATTTTTATCATGTAAACAAGAGTATTATGCCCGTTGTTTTGTAGAAATGGAAATGGATTTATTCATCATGCATCCCATGATGCATGCTAACGTATCAGAAGGTATTGAAGTTGAATGTTCTATGATAGGAAATCTGATAAGTTCAAGTAGAGTTTGGTCGTGCTATCAGGCTCGGATTCATAGTTGTATTCGCAAGGGTATATTTTTAAAAAATGTTCGTAATTTTAGCGATGTTGTAAAAAAACAGGCTCGTAAAAAACGACGAAATTCTCGTTTCTTCTTTTGCAAGTAGCAATTGAAACTGACGTATGTAGACAAAGAAAAAAATACTAAGATTAGTATCATAAATGAGAGTAGAAGTATATATTCCATTTGAAAATAAGGAATGACAGTTTGCTTCATTTGGTTGTTTAATAGGATAAATGCTTTCTTTAGATACAGTCTCCCGGGAAATTTTTACAATGATTTGAACTAATGATATTATGAATTTATATTAACGGAGTTGTTGTATCCAGTTGGATTGATGGTTACTGCTGTTGCAGTAACCACCGTAGCCATTACTGAAGTTATTGCCCCAGGAACGACAGAAAAAGTTATTAAAAAAATATCTGAGAATGTAATTCCTAAAGTCGAGCCAATTGCCGTGCCTGTTTCAAATACAGTTCCCAAAGCAGATTGTGAAGAATTAAAGCAGAAAAAGAAAGAAGCTAAAGAAGCATCTCGAGGTCAATCATGCAAAAAATTATGTATCCCAGAGCATCCAACAGCTTCTGTTTGTGATGAATTTAAGAGACGGGCTCAAAAATTAAAAAATGCTGAAGAAGCAAGAAAAATGTATGATTCAAATTGCTTTGATGGTGGAGATAATGGACATATAGAGCAGTCTGAAGAGATAGGAAAAGGTGCCGAAAGATGTTGGAATTTATATAAAGAATGCAGGAAAAAATTACTATAATGGTGAATTATTATACTCATAAAAATTTGAATGATATGATTCGGGAAGTGGAAAGAGAATTTCCTTTAGAAAACTCTTTTTTTCCAACAAAAAACATTCGCAATCTTATTGCAAATCCTGATTATCCGGATGATGAAGGACGAGAATGCGGGGAACCGTTTTTAAACCAGCGCTGGATTGATGTTCCTGCGATACAATGGTACGATAATGCCGAATTTGTGAGTTTTGCTACAAGCAGAGCCCTTGCATATTTCTTCCCTTCTATTATAAGGAATTCTTATATGGAAGAAATATCAAGGGTGAATAATTATATGGCTGACGCTGAGGAATGGATGATGAATAAACTTATTGTCGTTTGTTTTTCGGAGAGAATACGTACTTATGTGCAAAAAGAAGTAAATTATATATACCGTTCTTATACAAAAAATCAGCTTGAAATTGTAAGGAAGTGGATATTGTTTCAAAATAAAGATAATTATTTTGCAGATAGCTGTAACAACGCTCTTAAAATATTAGATTCGGAAATTAAAAATAAAAATTAATTATAAACATTATAATAAATTCATATAAATGAAAAATATTAAAAATGAAAGAAAATGTTAAAATTTTTTCAGTAGTAATAATTACGGTATTAGTAAGAGATCGGGATGATAATATGCGTCTCCATCTCTATAACCCTAACAGACCTGCAGGAAAAACAAATGTAACATTTATTAATGGAATAAGACAGTGACTATGAATATTATTTATTTATTTTTATTATTTTTTATTTCGGCGGGTAATATTTTATTTGCGGGAAACAATAATATTACCCCGTTGGATGCAGCTGTAGAAACCGCTTTGCATAAGATAAAAGAAATCAGTTCAGATATTGAAATAATAAATAAAAGTCTGTCTACATACATTCCCTTTTTATGTGAAGAGAGAAGTATTTTGCCTTTTCTTGGTTATGAATGTTGGGTTGAAGAACATCCTTGTTTAAAGGCTGAATTTCCTGATAAGTATGATATTTTATTTTTGAAAGCAGATGAAGAAAGAAAAAAATATAATATTTTATTTTTGAATGATAATAAAATATATTTTTATTATATATGTCTTCTTGAAAATAAAATGATGAAACAATATTCTATTATGGTTTCCGATTCTGAAGACGTCGTCAGTAGCGCTTTGATGAAAATAATGAAACAATATAAATTATCAAATATGATTAATCAGCAAGTGTCGTTAGAAAATCTGGAGTTTATAATTAATTTATTTGGGGCATATGGAAATGAAGTTTCTGGAACTCCTCTGGTTGCATACGGATACAATTCAAAAATTTTTGGAGTAGTTTTTGGGGGACTGTTATTACCACGTGAGGATTCAACAGCCTTTAAAATTTATTCACTATTCAACTCAATGATGGCATATTTTGAGAATTTGAAAAATAATGATATACCTAGATGTGATTCGTTATTTATTAATGGATTAAATTCAAATATTGAAAAAATCATTTTGAATAGTTCTCTCTTTGGAACTGCTAAAACTTTGGATGGTTGTCCCGGGAGCCGATGATGGAAAGGCTTCAGGAAAATCTGTGTGGCTATGTGGGAAATTTCCCCAGCGCTTTTATAGACGTACAAGGAAAGTTTGGGTTTGCATTGCCGGCGTTGTTGAATCCAGTTGGATTGACAGTTGCAGCTGTTGCAGTAACCACCGTAGCCATTACTGGAGTTATTGCTCCAGGAACGGCAGAAAAAGTTATTAAAAAATATCTGAGAATGTAATTCCTAAAGTCGAGCCAATTGCCGTGCCTTATCCAGATATTCCAAAACTTGGTGATTGTTCTGCTTCCGAACAAAAATATTTACAAGACAAAGTGAATAGAGCAAAGAAAGAGGTTGGTAAAAGTGGAAAGTGTACGGGCCATGACTGTTGCTATATATTAAAAATGAAAAAGAAAGCATGGTTAATGCTTGCTAGTGCTAGGAGTCATATTAATAATAAATGTTTTAAGGGTGGAAATAAAACTCATCACGAACAAGCGAAAGATGCTTGGAATAATTTATCAAAATGTGAAAAATTCATAGAAGAAAAATGAAATTATTAAAAAAAGAATCTTTAGAAATAAATTTTCCGATATTGCCGATTCCAAATAACATTAAAGATGAAAATGAATTTGAAGATATAACATATATTCAAGGGAAATCGTGGATATCTTTGAAAGCTAGTGATTGTAAATATATATGGGATTTTTTTCCTGTTTTCAGCAACGAGGCTTTTAGATATTATTTGCCTGCTGTTATTTATATTTCATTTGAAGAGCTGATTAAATTTCAAAAATTGAAAGATTCAGATCTCTTAGTAGATTGCACATGTCAGAATATGATCGGTAGAATGCGTGACGATTTGGATATCTTTAAAAAATTTTCTTCTGTTCAGTTACGAACCATTTTGGAATGGCTACTTGATCTTGGCGAGGAGAATAGCGGACTTAATCCATATGACTATAAAGAATGCGTTACTTGGTTATCATTATTAATAGAGGAGAAGAGCATTGAAACTATATAGAGTAATATTGTAATTATTTTTTTCTTTGTTATCAATGGATCCGGTTTAAGAGTTATAAAAAATTACGGAATTGTTTACTTTAGTCTTGTTTTATTGATTTTTCCGAATCAATTTATTGATTGTCAATAGTTAAAGTGTTCTGGAAACCTTACGGCAAGACTATTCCATGCAGTTCCGGGGAAATATCATTCAGGCATGAATCAATTAATGGCATATTCTCTCTACATTATTAGATTTCCGTCACTTTACGGCGGTGCGGGGACCGAGCTTTATCACCAGATTAAGGTTTGGAGACAGATGGGGATGGAAATGCATCTTATCCCCACCCAGAAAAATGCATACTGTGCCGGGCTTTATCCGGAGATGATGAATTTGGGTGTTACGGTGCATGAAGGCTATGATTGGGAGGCCATTCCGGCAGGGGCTCCCGTCATCAGTTTTTGTAATGAAGAGTTTCTGGCTGCTCTCCCGAAGATACGAAAACGGACGAGAAGGACAGTTTTCGTCAATTGCATGACCTGGCTTTTCGGCAGGGAAAAGGAAGCCATGAAGCGTGGAGATATTTCCCTGTTTCTTTATCAAAATAGCAACGTAATGGGAAACGTCATTCCTCGCCTGAGGGCTTTAAATCCCGACCCGGCCATCCGGTTCATGACGTTTAGGCCGTATTTTGATGCGGCAGATTTTCCTTTTATTGCAGGGCGTTCCGCGGACTGGTTTGGAGCCGGACACATTTCCCGGCAGGATGAAGATAAGTTCAGCAAGGATACGTGGCATATTTACGAGCATTTTGCTTCTCCGGTCCGGAAGAGGGGAACTTTTCTCGGTTTTGACCAGCGGAGCGAGGTGAAGACTGGCAGGCCTCCCGATTGGGTGGAGACTTTCCATGATCAAAAGTCTTTGTCCCAACAGGAGTTTTACCGACGCTGCCACATCGTTTTGCAGCCTACCGATACGACGGAGAATTGGCCGCGTGTGGGTTTTGAGGCCATGGCAAGCGGGAGTGTGCTTGTTGTGGACAGGCGCGGAGGGTGGGAACAAATGGTGGAACACGGGAAGACCGGATGGCTGTGCGAATGCCCCGGGGATTTCATCACGTACGCCACTAAAATGGCTTGGGAGCCCCACTACCGGGAAGACATGGCCGCTGCCGCCCGTGAGCGGGGCATGGCCCTGGGCGGGCAGGAAGCTTCCATGGAAAGCTGGCAGGAGGTGTTTGAGGCAATCAGCCGGATACCTGATTCCTAACTGCCGTTTTTGTTCTGACCGGAATGCGAACCGCTTCTTTCCTGCGGGTCAGATGAGCCATGTGCCGTATTGGCGGAGGTTTTTCTGCCTGTCCATGCTGTAGGCGATAATGTATTTGAGGAGGTCCTCCTGGGAGTAGCCGTGTTCTGCGGCCGCCAGGCAGATGGAGCCGCTTTTGCCCAGGTGGCAGCAGATGTTCATTTCCAGAATGCGCCGTTCTCCCGTCTCGAAGTCGATTCTATAGTCGATGCGGAAATAGTCCATCGGCCCCAGAGCGCTCCAGATTTTCCGGACGTCACTGGCGATGTCCTGCTCCATATCCTGAGCGGAGACCAGCTGATAACCCAGATGGTCATGCAGTTTCAGGTCTTCCGTGATGATGCTGCCCGGTTTGTCGGATTTCGGCTGCACATATCCCAGGATGACGGGGTTTTCCCCACCCAGTACGGGAACGGTGACGTCAATGCCTTCACAGTATTGTTCCACGAGCACTTCGTGCCCTTCTTCCATCAGGCGCCGGGCGCATGAACCCACGGCTTTCCAGGAGCTGCAGATGCTGTCTTCCCGGATGCCGCCGGAAGCGGCTCCAAAACGCTTTTTGACAAAATAGGGGCCTGGGAAGGGGGCCTGGGCCGGAATACCTTTTTCTCCGGAAAGTCCAATGCCTTCCGGAACGTTCAATTCCAGGGAGCGGAATACCATTTTGGTCAGAAATTTGTCTTCCGCTATGGCGCGGATGTTGGGCGGGGCGCCCAGGTAGGGAACCTGAATGAATTCGCAGTAGGAAGAAATGAATATTTCAGGCCTGGACATGGCGAACCTGTTCATCAGGGAGAAGACATAGTCCACGTTTCCCTTGGCGAATTGGACGGAATAGGGTTTGGAGGAGGAGACGACGTCGTAGCCTATGTCCTGAATGGCTTTATAAATGTTGTAGTGGTACTGGGGGTAGCCTCCATTGCCTGTGTAGGGTTTTTTGGAGAAATCGGGAGCGTCTGGGGCATATGGAGCCAGGAACATGATCCTTGCCGGCTTGCCATATTGATTGAGTTGGATGTCTGGTATTTCAAACATGGCTTGGCTATTGCGTGTAATGTTTCTTGGATTATGGAATGGGCAGCCATGTTCAAATAATATAAAAAAGAAGGGACGGCATAGCCGTCCCGGAGGTAGTGGAATGGAAGAAGGAAAAGCTTTTCCCTATTTTCTGGACATCCCCCTGGCGACGCGCTTGACGTATTGTTCCATGGCAGGAAGTTCCTGTTCAATGCATTCCACCAGTTTTAGCTGCGTACGGCAGCGGATGAGATTGTGGTTCGGCCGTGAGACCTTGAAGTATGGGTCGCCTTCCAGATAGTCCGTCAGGAAACGGATGCCGATTTCCAGCGTGATGAGTTTTCCTGAAAAGGCAAGCTGGTCTATTTCCGCCTGGGTCAGGAAGCCGTGGGCAGCGGTCAGATACCCTTCTACGATAGATTGGAACATGGGCATGCGCATGCGCACCTTGTCCAGGTCTTCTTCATCTTCTTCCGTAGGCGGAGTGACGGTGCGCACCATATCTCCGAAGTCGTACAATACAAGGCCGGGCATGACCGTATCCAGGTCAATGACGCAGACGGCGTGGTCGGTGTCCTCATCCAGCATGACATTGTTGATTTTGGTGTCGTTATGAGTGATGCGGGTGGGAAGCACGCCTCTTTCCTGAAGATTCAGCAACCGATCCACATCCTGCTCTCGGGCTTTAATGAATTCCAATTCAGGCAGACAGGTGGAGAGACGCCCCTGCGGATCCAGCTCCGCCACTTCCATCAGGCGGTTGAAGCGGTTCCGGGTATGATGGAAGCCAGGTATGGTTTCCACGATGTCGTCCGGATTCATGTCACTAATCAAATCCTGGAAGGACCCAAAGGCAAATCCTGCCTGGTAGGCCTGGCGGGTGTTTTCCACCACGTCGTAGGTGTGCGTGCCGGCCAGGTAGTTGTAACAGCGCCAGATGCCGTCGCCGGGGATGTCAATGTAGTTGCGTCCTCCCCGGGCCGGGTAGAGGTTGAGGGTTTGGCCGGCGGAATCCTTCAGGCGGCGCAGGACTTTCCAGTTGATGTGGCGCGTGACTTTTTCCACGTTGCGCATGACGGCTTTGGGGTCTTTGAAGACGTAATCGTTGATGCGCTGGAGGATATAGGAATCTTCCGTCCCGTCGCTTTTACGGTAGGTAGCCTTGTAAGTGGTGTTGATGTGTCCGCTGGGTATTTCCTTCCCGGTGACGAATTCCCCTTCAATGGCGAAGAGGTCTCCAATTCCGGCGATACGGCACAGAAGCTGGTCGGAAGCTGTCGTTACAGAGAGAGGGGCTGTCATGTCAAAGGTTGAAAGAAAGTTGAATGAATAAGTTAACGGATGAATTTATAACCTACAAGCTCATCAAGCCTGTTCCTGAGCCGGGAAATACCGTCTCCATTGAGCGCGGAAATGGGGATGATGTCCACTTTCGGGAAACGCATGCGGAAGTTAGCCAGATTTTCTTCCGCTCCTTCCAGGTCCATTTTGTTGGCGACGACGAACCAGGGCTGTTTGGCCAGGTCTTCGCTGTACAGTTTAATTTCCGTACGGAGATTTTGAAGGTCTTCAATGGGGTCGCGGCCTTCGCTGCCAGCCATGTCCAGAACGAAGACGAGCACCTTGCAGCGCGTGATGTGGCGCAGGAATTCATGTCCCAGGCCCCGGTTGTTGTGTGCGCCTTCAATGATGCCGGGAATGTCCGCCACAACGCAGCGGCGAAAGCTGTCGAATTCCACCACTCCGATGATAGGCTGAAGCGTGGTAAAAGGATAGCTGGCTACTTTGGGCTTGGCTTCCGAAATGTCTCCCAGCAATGTGCTTTTCCCCGCGTTGGGGTAGCCTACCAGCCCGGCGTCCGCAATGCGGCGCAATTCCATAAAGAAGACGCCTTCCTCCCCTTCCGTTCCCATCTCGGCTTCCGTAGGCGCCTGGTTGGTCGCGGAACGGAAATGCCAGTTTCCCTTGCCGCCGAGGCCGCCCTGGCACAACGTGAACCGGGTGCCGATTTCCGTCAGATCCGCTATTTTTTCCAGTTCAATGCCTTCGCCTTCCCGTTCCAGCCAGGTCGCCTCCGCCATGGAGGATGCATTGCTGCGGTAGATAATGGTACCGGGGGGCACTTTCCCGATGACGGATTTGCCGTTCTTGCCATGTTTCTTGGCGCTTTGTCCGCCTACCCCGTCCGTGGCGATTAATTTTGGATCATAAAAAAAAGAACGCAGGTCATTCGTGTGCGGATCCACTTCCAGAATGACGCTTCCGCCATCGCCTCCATCACCGCCGTCCGGGCCTCCCTTGGGCACGAATTTGGCCCTTCGGAAGCTGACCAGCCCGTTTCCTCCCTTTCCTGCCCTGGCGAATATGCGGATGTTGTCAACAAACATGGTCTGAATATGAAACATTTTCCTTCAAAACGCAAGACATGTGCAGGGCTGCACGGTTTTTCCACGGTGTAGGCCGCTGACTTTCCCGTGAAAGAGGATTTCGAATCATTACGGGAACTCCGGATGTTTTTACGATGCCCCGGATTGATTTGTGCCATGCTGGCTGTCTTCACAGTAATAAATGAAGAGAAAAATTCCTCTTATTAAAATAATCAGGGACAGCGGCAGCGACATGCCGCTTTTATTGGTGTCATGCAGACGTCTGCATGTAACGGACGGGGAAGGGAACCCAGGGTGAATAAACTCCATGCAAGAAGAGGAGCGGCAGATGCCAGACAGCAGAAAAAATTTCAGTTGAGTTCTTTTGATTTAAGCCGCTCCAGGCAAATAAAAAAATTATCGAGATAGTGAAGGACATGTCCAAAGGCAGGACGGCAGTTTGCGCGTATATCCAATCCCTATGTTCCGGGAGGGCGGCCCTCCCGGAAAACGGTATGTTTGAAAATGGCCTGTTTAGCGATTCCCAACAAGTTGTCCCCCTTGAAGATTGTCGTTTGCGCAGTGTTCGTGTCCGGCATGATCCGTCGCAGTTTCGGAAGGTCTGTTTCCAATCAGGAAAAAAATTGATTCAGTATTTCATGTAATGTTTTAAAATGAGTGGATTACTTATGGAAAACTTCCCCGGAGGCCACTATAATTGCTTAAAATATTTTTTGAAAGTATGCGGGAAAAATAAAAATTGAGGAGGATGAACCCATATCATGAATCTGCATGGAATTCTGTCTTTCTGGGGAAAGGCGGATATCGCCATTTTTCTTATACGTGATGGGCAAACGGTCTTTTGGATTGAAAATGAATATGGGCGTGGCATGATTTCCAGGAATCATGCCACGCCTTTCCATCCACCTTCCCGACGGTTCTGAAAAAACCATAGTTCTTCCGAAGAACGGTGAATATTTCGCACGCATCGGACGTGACGAGCATTGCGAGATTGTGCTTCCCTTTCAGTCGGTTTCCGGAGAGCATGCCTTGCTTCAGTTTAAGGAAGGGGGATATGTCCTGGAGGACCTTGGCTCTACTAACGGAACTAAAATCAACGGCCTGACGCCGATGGGCGCCGCGACCCTTTACGATGGGGATGAAATCGCTTTGGGGGATGCCAGGCTCCGGTTTGCGGAAGAGCCATCTCCGGGATTTTCTGCCGAATTATCCGGGAGAGAAGAAGAGGCCGCCCCTTCGATCGCTATGCGGAACTTACAGCAGTTGGCGGATGAAGCCGCCCGCACGACCCGGAATCATTATTTATGGATGGCCCTTTATGCCGTCCTGATATTTTTTCTGGCTGTGTTTGCCGGATTAACCTACAAACATTACAGGGTAACGGGTGAATTGCTGCCTCTTCAATGGCTGGGTATTGAATCCCCCAAGGCCGCCTTGAAATCCATGCCTCTTCCTCAGACGGAAAACGGCATGCAGCTCTGACCGGAATTTTCCAGTCCTGCCGTTTTATGGACTGGCCGGAGTATTTCCGGGCATGCGTTCCACATCCGTGAATAATGTGAAAGGAGTGGCGGAGCCCTGTTCCAATTCCAACAGGTATTGTTTAATGGTCAGGCCGCTTGCATAGCCGGTCAGTTTGCCGTCGGCTCCGATGACTCGGTGGCAGGGGATGATGATGCCGACAGGGTTCCGGTTGTTGGCTTGTCCTACTGCCCGGCATGCTGATGGGCGTCCTATTCGCCGGGCAATGTCTCCGTAACTTCTGGTTTCTCCATAGGGGATGGCTTGAAGGGCTTTCCAGACCGTTCGTTCAAATTCGGTTCCCTGGGGAGAAAGCGGCACGTCAAATACGCGGCGGGAACCTTGAAAATATTCATCCAGCTGGTCAGCCGTTTGACGTAGCAGGGGTGTTTCCTCCCATTCCAAATGCTCCGGCTGTGCCATGCGGCTGAAGAAAAGATGGGTGACGGCTGTGCCGTTTTCCACAATCACGACAGCACCTGCAGGCGTCTGGTGGAGGAGCGCCCGGCCATGGAGAGGAAAAGTGGTTTTCATATCATGACCATAGCATGCGCCGGGTTAAGGGTTCTATTCATTTTGCAGGATATTTCGCCATTTGACAGGGGAAAGGAGGTATGAGGCCCCGAATGATGTATTTTGTTTGAAAGGATGCGGAACTAGGTGCAGTATTGCTCCGTATGAAGAGCCTATTTGCCGTGTTGTTGACTGCATGTCTTTGCATGTCTGTAAAGGGAGAAGATTCCAAACCTCCGAGGACCCTCCCCGGCGGGTGGGTTTATGTCTGGGGTGACGAGTTCAACGGTTCCAGGATAGACGCCAAAAAGTGGAAACCGGAGTTGGGAGTAATCCGTAACCAGGGATCCCAGCAGACTTATACAGGCCGACCCAAGAATATGAGATTGGAGGATGGCTGCCTGGTTTTGGAAACCCATTTTGAAAAGTTCGCCAATGTCAATTATAAGAAAAGTTCCGCGGATTGGATCAAGAATACCAAGTTCATGCCCTATACCTCCGGTTCCGTTACGACGATCAAGACAAAAAATTTCATGTTCGGCAGACTGGAAGTGCGTGCCAAGGTTCCCAAAACCAAGGGCATCTGGCCTGCCATCTGGTTGCTTGGCAAGAATAAATGGGGCTGGCCCGTCAACGGGGAGATTGATATGCTGGAGAATATTTCCCAACAGCCGGATGTGGTTTATTCCACTTTCCACTTGAGTCCGGACGGCGTGTCCAAAAGGGATGCTTCCCGCGGAGGGACTGTGAAGATAGATAATCTTTCCGATGATTTTCATACCTATGTCATGGAATGGGACAAGGATTCCATCAAGTTGATGGTGGATGACAAGCTGGTGAAGTCCATTGACCTTAATACCACCAATTATGCCAATGGGGCGGGGAATCCGTTCCGTACGCCGTTCTATCTCATTCTCAATTCCGCCGTGGGCGGCACCTGGTGCGAGAAAGCTCCTAAAGACGGGCAAGGGTATCCTGTAAAATTCCTGGTTGATTACGTTCGGTTCTATCAGACGAAAGAACATGCCCAGCAGGCTAAGCAGTTTGACCCGGAAACCGGCCTGCCCAAGAAGAAATAGCCTTTTTCCAGGTTGAGACATGTCCGGCGTGGCGGCCGGACATGCAATATGTCACTTGCCTTGTCATTTCACAAATGGCGCGGCTTTTCATATTGGATTCTTCTGCAGTGTTTCGGAACGGGAGGCCGTGAAGGTCACAAGTCTGCATTTCCAGAGGAGATTGCTGTATAGCTCCGCGGGAATGTGCTTACCTGTGTTTTCTTTTTTATATTTAACGGAATAGCGCAAAAAAACGGCTCCGCCGGATGACGGAGCCGTTTTCGTTGGTCCAAAAAAGGGTTGGCTGATTTTAACAGGATGTTCCCGTGGTCTGGGCCAGTTCCTGGAAACGGGCCAGGATTCGAGCTGTAACAGGACCGATTTTTCCAGAGCCCAGCTGATAGCCGTCCAGTTTGGTCACGGGAACGCATTCCGCGGCAGTGCCGGTCAGGAAGCATTCGTCCGCACAAGTGATGGTAAAGCGGTTCATGGTCTTTTCCTGAGCCGGGATTTGCAGCTCCCGGCAGATTTCCAGCACTACCCGGCGCGTGATGCCGTCCAGGCAGCCGTCCGTAACTGGCGGCGTGAACACGGTACCGTCCTTCACGATGAAAATGTTGTCGCCCGTGCATTCGGCCACATTACCCAGGTCGTTCAGCATCAGGGCTTCCGCCGCACCCTGGCGCACAGCTTCCATTTTGGCCAGGATGTTGTTGAGATAATTGAGCGACTTGACCTGCGGACAAACAGTGTCCGGACGGTTGCGGCGCACGGAGCTGGTAATCAGGGCCAGCCCGTTTTCATATACATTCGGATCGTACAGGGAGATTTTATCCGCAATGATGAAGACGCAGGACCGTTTGCAGTTGAATGGGTTAAGTCCCAGATTGCCGACGCCGCGGGTAACCACCAGACGGATATAGCCGTCGTTCAGGCCGGAGGCCGCGACCGTTTCGCATACGGCGTTGGAGAGTTCTTCCTGAGTGTAAGGAATATCCAGCAACAGATAATGGGAGCAGTTGTACAGGCGGTCCATGTGGTCTTCCAGGCGGAAAACGCGCTTATTATAGAACCGGATACCTTCAAAAATGCCGTCTCCATAGAGTGTGCCGTGGTCGAAAACCGAGGTTTTTGCTTCCTCCTGTTCCACCAGCTTTCCATCTAACCAAATCTTCATTGTTATCTAGAATTGAGAAATTACTTATGCCGGAACAGAATACTCCTATTTGAGGAGGGGGGGAAGCTATAAATGCGCCGGAGGAAAATAAAAGTTCCATCGCTTGCGGCAATGGCGGCAGGGAGGCTTGCAACCGCTGAAAATATAGTCGGTATTCATGGAGCAGACTTGACATTTATTTTCCGGTGTTTTTAGCTCTCGCGCGCAATGTCAGATCCTTCCAAGTTCCGCAACCTCGCCATTATCGCTCACGTTGACCATGGGAAGACGACCCTGGTTGACCAACTTTTGCAGGCGGGAGGCGCCTACCGTGCTAACCAGGCCGTGCAGGAACGCGCCATGGATTCCATGGATCTGGAACGAGAAAAGGGCATCACGATTAAGGCCAAGAATACATCCATCCTCTGGAATGGATATACGATTAATATTGTGGATACTCCCGGACACGCGGATTTCGGCGGGGAAGTGGAGCGCGTGATGAAAATGGTGGATGGCGTGCTTCTGGTGGTGGACGCTTTTGAAGGGCCGCAGGCCCAGACGCGTTTTGTGCTCCGCAAGGCCCTTCAGGAAGGTCTGATGCCCATTGTCGTCATTAACAAGATCGACCGTCCGCATGCCGATCCCGCCGCCGTGCATGACCAGGTGCTGGAGCTTTTTCTGGAGCTGGGCGCCACGGATGAACAATTTGAGGCCCCTTTCGTGTACGGTTCCGCCCGCGACGGTTACTTCATGAATTCCATGGAGGGGGAACCTCCTGTGGACTGCACTCCTCTTTTATTCAAGATTGTGGAACATATCCCCGCTCCGAAGGATGCCGATCCGGAGGGTGAATTCAAGATGCTCGTTTCCAATATTGACTGGGACGATTATGTGGGCCGTGTGGCTATCGGCCGCATTACTTCCGGCACTGTGAAGAAAGGGGATACCGTGTGGCTCCATCAGAGCGACGGCTCCTGCATTTCCGGAAAAGTGACCCGCATGTTTGAATATTCCGGCCTGAGCACTACGGATTCGGCCATCGGCGTGGCAGGCAACATCGTAGGGGTGGCGGGGTTTGAAAACGTCAACATCGGGGAAACCCTGGGCGGTTCCGCGGATACGGAACCCCTTCCATTCGTGGCGATTGATCCTCCTACCATTTCCATGGAATTTTCCATCAACAACGGGCCTTTCGGAGGGCGCGACGGCAAGAATGTGACTTCCCGCGTGATACGCGACCGCCTGATGAGGGAAATGCGGACGAATATTTCCATCCAGGTGGAGGATACGGACAAGGCCGGCGTTTTCTCCGTTTCCGCCCGCGGCGCCATGCAGATCGCTGTGCTGGTGGAGACCATGCGCCGTGAAAATTATGAACTGTGCGTTTCCCGTCCCACCGTGATCATGAAGAGGGATGAAAACGACCGCCTTACGGAACCGTATGAAACGATGTACGTAGAAGTTCCGGACGAACATGCCAACGGCGTCATGAAGCTTCTTCACGCCCGCAAGGGACAGATGGAAGACATGGTATGCAGGGAAGGCACGGGCCATACTTTTATTCAGGCTTATATTCCCACCCGCGGTATTATCGGTTTTGAATTTGAGCTGGTCAATCTGACGTCCGGCCACGGTATTTTCTCCCACCTGTTCCGGGATTACGGGCCCTATGCCGGGGACATCACGACGCGTACCACCGGCACCCTGGTTTCCATGGAAACGGGCGTTTCCACCCCGTTCGCGCTGGTGGCGCTGGAAGAACGCGGACGTCTGTTTGTGGGGCCGCAGGAAGATATTTACGAAGGGCAGATTGTAGGTGAAAACCCGCGGCAGATGGATATGCCGGTCAACCCGTGCAAGGAAAAGCACCTGAACAACATCCGTTCAGCCACGAAGGGAGACGGCATCCAGCTCTCCCCTCCCGTCATTTTTTCCCTGGAGCGTGCCATTGAATACATTGAACCTGATGAACTGGTGGAGGCTACGCCTCATTTTATCCGTTTGCGCAAGCGCATCCTGAACGCCAATGACCGGGTAAGAGAATCCCGTAAAGCTGGAAATTAAGGTTTCTGGAGCGCTGGGGAAAGGCTCCTGTGTTCAAGCGGTGATGGGATAGAGCCGCGTTGCCGGGTTCCCTGAGGTCCGCTGAGCGGAGGAATGGCCTTGTTCGGTTATGAATAATTCCGGTTTTTCCTGTGCGGCTATTGTGTTATATGTCCGCAGCGGTTTCCTTGTGGAAGAATGCGAGTTAATGGTCCCGTAATCGGAGAAGCCCAGAGTACAGAAAAGAAGAAGACGGGGAACGGTTCGTTTTCCCGTCGTCTCAGAGGGATAGATACTCGGTGAAAGCGTTTCCCGCCTTACCCTGTTGGCGGGTTTTTCCAGAAAAAATGCCCGGTTTCTTAAAAGAAACCGGGCATGGCATCAAATTCGTTGAGGGAACTCTTTTTAGATTTTGCCAAAGAGGGTCTTGCCGGCGGACATAAGATTGTCGGCGGCTTCCTGAAGGCGGGCGGCGACTCCCTTTTCACCCTTGGCAAGATAGGAACGGGGATCGTAATCCTTCTTGTTGCCCACTTCGCCATCAATCTTGAGCACTCCGTTGATGTGTTCGCACATGTGGGAGACGATCGGGCGGGTGAAGGCGTATTGCGTGTCGGTGTCGATGTTCATCTTGACGACGCCGTAGGAAACGGCTTCGCGGATATCGGAAAGTTCGGAACCGGAACCGCCATGGAAGACGAGGGGCATGCGAGCCGCTTCACCGTGTTTGGCAACCACGGCTTCCTGACCGTCCCGCAGGATGCTGGGTTTCAGTTTGACGTGGCCGGGCTTGTACACGCCGTGCACGTTGCCGAAAGTGGCGGCCAGCATGAATTTGCCGAGGGGCGCGAGGGCTTCATACGTCATCAGCATATCTTCCGGAGAAGTGTAAAGCTTGTCGGCGGGATGGCCGGAGTTGTCCACTCCGTCTTCTTCTCCGCCCACAACGCCGATTTCGATTTCAAGAACGATGCCCAGTTCGGCGCATTCCTTCAGCAGTTCCCGGGAAAGCTTGAGGTTTTCCGCCATGGGAAGCGTGGAGGCGTCCAGCATGTGGGAATTGAAGAGGGGGGCTTCACCGCGTTCCACGCGGCGGCGGGATTCGGCAATCAGAGGACGCAGGAAAGTATCCACGTGTTCGGGCTGGCAGTGGTCCGTGTGAAGGGCTACGAGAACGTTGTGCTTTTCAGCCAGACGGCGCGTTGCTTCCGCCAGAACAATGGCGCCAAGGGCGGAATTGCCTACGGAGCTGCCGGAGGCGAATTTGCCGCCACCGATGGAAACCTGAATGATACCGTCGCTTTTGGCTTCGGAAAAAGCGCGGAGAGCGCCGTTGATGACTTCGATCGTGGTCACGTTAACGGCCGGATAGGCGTAGCCTTCCTTTTTGGCCGTTTCAAGCATGGTAATGTATTGTTCTGGTGTGGCTATTGGCATAACGGGGATATGATAGGTGTTTTTTTTCAGGAGGGCAAGGCTGAACTCAGGCGCACGCCGGGGTTGCAACGTTCTTGCGGGACATGTTCATGTTCGGCTCATTGTGACTTGTGGCCGGACCGGTCCACCGGAGTCCGTACGGCAGTAGCGTGCGGCGTCTCCGGAAAGAAGCTCCGCGTGGCTCGGCGGACTTGAAAATTCTGCCTTGTTTTCCATTCAGTACGGTTGAAAGGAAATGCCCCTCTTCGTTTTATCGTTGGAAGGGCATTCTAAAGATGGGCGGGATGGGGGTGTTATTCCGGAATGGATTCTCCCCGGATGAGGTCTTCCCAGCTTTGACGGCTGCGAATGACGTTCCATTGGTCCCCGTCCACCAGGATTTCTTCCGCCATAGGCCGTGAATTGTAGTTGGAAGACATGGAAAAACCATAGGCTCCGGCGGACAGTACGGCCAGGAGTTCTCCCTGGCGCACGTCCGGCATGTCCCTGTTTTGGGCGAGGAAGTCTCCGGATTCACAGATGGGACCCACGACATCCGCTGTGACGCAGGATTCGGAGGGGTGTTCTCTGACCGGGATAATTTCATGATAGCCCTGGTAGAGGGCGGGGCGGATGAGGTCGTTCATCCCTGCATCCACAATTTTAAAGGTTTTGGCTTTCCCGTTTTTTTCATACAGGCAACGCGTGATGAGTGCTCCCGCATTTCCTACGATAAGACGGCCCGGTTCCACAATGATGTGTAATCCCAGAGGTTGCAGGGTGGGGACGACGGCCTGGGCGTAAGTGCTCAGCGTGAGCTGGGCGCAGTCCTCATTCCACCATTCCTGAACGCCGGAATCCAGCGTGCCCTGATAAACGATGCCAATGCCTCCTCCGATGGAGAAAAATTCAATGCCGTGTTTTTCTTTCAGGGAAGCAGCCAGGGGGGCGACTTTCCTGACGGCTTCCAGGAAGGGTTTCGCCTGGGTAAGCTGGGAGCCGATATGCATTTGCAACCCTTTCAGATGAAGGTTCGGAAGTTCGCGGGCCGCCATCTCATAAAGAGATTCAATGCGTTCGAAGTCCACGCCGAATTTATTTTCAGCCTTGCCGGTAGTAATGTATTTGTGCGTTCCCGCCTCTACATTGGGATTGACGCGCACGGCCACCGGAGCCTTGACTCCCATGGAGGCGGCAATGGCGTTAATGGCCCGCAGTTCCGCTTCGGATTCCACATTGAAGCAATAAATGCCCTGGGCCAGGGCATAACGGATTTCCTGCTCGGTTTTTCCTACGCCGGCATAAGTGCATTTGGACGGATCGCCCCCGGCTTTGAGGACGCGGAAGAGTTCTCCGCCGGAGACGATGTCGAATCCCGCCCCGTTGCGGGCCATGAGGTTCAGGATGGCGATGTTGGAGCAGGCCTTAACGGCGTAGGCCACTTCCGCGTTAAGCGGTGCCAGAGCTTCCCTGAGGCGGTGAAAGTGGTTTAAAATGGTTTGTTTGCTATAAACGTACAGGGGTGTGCTTTCCTTGTCCGCCAGTTCCTGAAGGTTGACGTTTTCACAGTAGAGCGTGCCGTTTTTGTAAGCGAATGAATGCATGGATTATTCCTTGGTTGTGCTTTCGTTGGTTTTCCCGGAATGGAGAGGGGGGAGAGGGAATCTGGGGGTGGGAGGGTTGTCAATGAGCTGGGCGATCCAGGCGAGATCCTTGGAGCTTTCCAGCCCGAGTTTAATCAACATGGTAATGGGTACGGCCAGCAGCATGCCGATGGGGCCCCATACCCAGCCCCAGAAGATGACGGAGAGCAGAACCATACTGGTCACAATGCCGAATTGCCGTCCCAGCAGCATGGGTTCCAAACAGTTTCCCAGAGCTGTGTTGATCACCAGGTAGCCGCCGGCAACAATGATGCCCGCGGTAGGGCTGATCAGAAGCATGGCGAGAAGCGTGGGGGGAATAGCCGCGATGATGGAGCCGAAGGTGGGAATGAAGTTGAGGGCGAAAGCCACGATGCCCCACAACAGCGGAAAGTCCACGTTCATGTAATAGCAAAGCAGGAAAGCCAGAAGCCCTGTAACTGCGCTGATGAAGGTTTTAATAATGAGATATTTCTGGACTCCGGCCAGGGCTTTGGAAAATTTGCGGATGCCTGTGTCGCTGTTATGCCCCAGTTTATTGATGTTCGCCCGGAAGCGGGGGGCTTCCCCCAGGAAGAAAGTCATCAGGATCAGAATCAGGGTGGTGAAGGTCAGCATGGAAGCTAACTGCCCCATCACCCCTGTGGAAAACGCCACGATGCGCTGGCCGTTGAGCAGGTCCGGAAGTTCTTGAAGCATCTGGTCAGCCAGGTTGTTCCAGTCCTGTTCAATCAGGAAAGCGCGGAGTTCATGGATTTTTTCCATCATAAGGGGCTGGTATTTGACCGTGACTGTTTTGGCCAGATCCTGCCCCAGGTATTGGGCCAGATAGCCCAGGCCCACCAGAATGCCAAAGTCCATGATGACCGTGAAAGTCACTGCCAGCCAGTGCGGGAAGCAAAGACGGCTCTTGAAAAAAGTCGTCAGCGGATAACTGACGATTGCCAGAAAGCCGGATAAAACGATGGGCAGGAGCACCGGTTTTCCCGCCTGCAGCCCGGCCGTGATGATAATGACGCTGGCGAGCATGAGCAGAATTTTCAGGCCCTCTTTTCCGGATTCTTTCTGAAAAGTCATGGAAGGATTGATATTAACGGGGTGGGTAGTGATAGCCTGTTTTTTGCAGGATTGCAATCTTAAAGGCCTTCATTTTCATGATGTTCCCGGAAGAAACGTTCCAGGTCTTCAAAACGGGTCAGGAGAAAGTCCGGCTTTTTTTCCCTGAGGCCGTTGATGTCCGCCTCCGCGGCCCATCCTGCGGAGAGAATGCGGATAGGGACAGATCGGCATGCGTCCACGTCTGTGGGGGCGTCTCCAATATAGATGGCTTCTGAGGCGACGGCATTCAGACGGGACAGAGCCCGTTTGATGCGGTCTGGTTTTACGCCTCCCTCCGGGGAGCCTGTTTCCAGAATAGGAAAAAATTCGGACAGATGAAAAAACTGGAGAGATATCTCTGCGCTTTCCAGGCGTTTGCCTGTAACCATGGCCAGCCGAATGCCGAGGTTGCGGAGAGTGCTCAGCAATTCGGCTGTTCCGGGAAAGGGGGCGGGAGCCAGGTCTGCGTGCAGCTTGCGGTAGTAGTGGATAAATAGTTCCCTGCCGCGTTCATGCAGTTCCGGTTTCCCGGGAATCAATTTCTGGATAACCCCCAGATCGTCTGGGCCGAATTGGCGTTCGATTTCTTCATCCGTCAATATTCTGCCGTCCAGCTTCCGGATAGCGCGGCGAAAAGCCTCCCGGCACAGGGGTATGGTGTCGGCAAGAGTTCCGTCAAAATCAAAAATGGCGGTTTTGATCATCAGCCGTACCCTACATGCCGACAACGGACGGTTCAAGGGGAAAGCCGTGCCGGAATAGTCATGATGGAGCTGCAGGAGGGGGTGAATAAGCAGGACGTGTCATCCCGTGCGGAAAGGTCAACGTTTCATTCCTGTAGTATCTCTAAATCCCTTATGTACGGGAAGGCCCCAAAAGAATATCTGTCCCTGTGGAGCGTCATTGCATTAGGAATAGGGTCCATGGTGGGAGCGGGAATTTTCGCCCTTATGGGGCAGGCGACCCTGATGGCGGGAAAAAACGTATATTGGTCCTTTATTCTGGGAGGAGTTGCTGCCCTGCTTTCCGGGTACACCTACGCCAAACTGGGTTCCCGTTATCCCGGTTCTGGAGGAATTATGGATTATTTCAATGAAGCGTTTTCCCATAAGACCCTGTCCGGCGCACTGACCCTTATTTACCTGGGAACGCTGGTCATTACCGTGGCCCTGGTGGCCAAATCCTTTGGAGCCTACGCGTCCCGCCTGTTTTTACCGGACAGGGCAGTCACCATTTATTCCACGGCCCTTTTTGCCAGCGTGGCTATTTTGCTGCTGGGGGCATTGAATATGGGGGGAGCCAGGGCCGTTGGAAAATCGGAAGTAATCATGGTGGCATTCAAATTATTGATTTTGACAGTTTTAATGCTTGCCAGCTTCGGTTCTTCCGTGCCAGTAGGCGCGGATCCCATTCCGGTGAAAGGGCTGGACGGTTTGCTGGGTAGCGTGGGATTGACATTTTTCGCATTTGCCGGCTATGGAATGATGGCCAATACGGCGGGCAATCTGAAAAATCCTTCTAGGACGCTGCCAAGAGCCATTTTTATGGCTATTGGCCTTGTGTTGGCCCTGTACCTGATACTCTCCTACGTAGTACTGTCCAACGTTCCCGCTACTTCCCTGGAAAGCCATACGGAAACGGCCGTAGCGCAGGCCGCCTATCCGGTTTTGGGCATGTGGGGCTTCATGGCCGTATCCGTAGCGGCTCTCATTGCCACGGCATCAGCCATTAATGCCACCATGTTCAGCATGCTGGACATTTCCCGGGCTCTGGCGCACAACGGCCAGCTGGGAGCTATTTTTAAACAGCCTTTCTGGGGCCACGGAACGGAGGGTTTTTTCTATCTTTTGCTGGGGATTCTGGTGATGACGAATGCCTTTAACCTGGTAGCCATCGCCAATCTGGCGGGGGCCTGTTTTCTGATCAGCTACCTGGCGGTGTTCGTCGCCCATTGGCGGCTCCGGAAAGAGACTCAGGGAAATGTGCTGCTTATCATCCTGGGCTTTCTTCTGATGCTGTTTATTCTGGGGGCGTTCTTTTACCAGATGTTCTTCAGCCAGCCTTACCTGATTCCGTTGATTGTGCTGTTTGTAGCCGCCTGCTTCATCCTGGAATTCCTGATACGCAGAAAGATTGCGAAAAATGTTCCCAGAGTTTCTTGACCCATGGGTGCGGGAGAAAACCGGGGCTTTTTCCCGGCCTTTTAATGCAGAAAGGAAGTCAGGGGGCTGGTGGCTGTAGCTTGAGAGGAAACGGCGGGAAGGCCGGACAGATAAGCCATGCGTCCGGCACGGCATGCCAGGGCGAACGCCTCCGCCATGGCGGAGGGAGAGCCGGAGGCGGCGATAGCCGTATTGACGAGCACGGCATCCGCTCCCATTTCCAGAGCCTCCGCCGCGTGGCTGGGTGCTCCCAGCCCCGCGTCCACCACCACGGGGACAATAGCCTGTTCAATGATGATGTTAATCAACTCCCGGGTCAGCACTCCCTTATTGGTGCCGATGGGGGCGCCAAGAGGCATGACGGCCGCCGCTCCGGCTTCCTGAAGGCGTTTGGCGAGCACGGGATCCGCGTTAATGTAGGGAAGCACGGTGAAGCCTTCCCTGACCAGGATTTCCGCCGCTTTCAGTGTTTCAATGGGGTCCGGCATCAGGTACTGGGCGTCCGGGTGAATCTCCAGCTTGATCCAGTTGGGTAACCCGGCTGCTGCCGCCAGGCGCGCCAGGCGTACGGCTTCTTCTGCCGTAGTCGCTCCGCTGGTGTTGGGGAGAAGGAGGTATTTTTCCGGATCAATGAAATCCAGAATATTGGCGGCGGGATCGTGGGAACCCGTCAGATCCGCCCGGCGCAGAGCCACCGTCACAATTTGAGCGCCGGAGGCTTCCAGAGCTTTTTTCATGCTCTCATTGGAAGGAAATTTTCCCGTTCCCACCATCAGGCGGGAGGTGAACTGGCGTCCAGCTATCTGCAAAGGTGTGTCTGTCATTGCGGGATGAAGGGTACCTCCGCTTACCTTTTCAGGCAAGGGAGAATGAATAAGAGGGGGCAGCATGACGGCTGAAGGAACATAATCCGGGAAGAAAGGCCATGCTTTATTCGCCGCTGAAGAAAGCGCTTCGTAAGGCTCTGGGTTTCCCAAGGATTTCCTGATAAAGAACAGCCGCTTTCAGGGAGTTGGGGTGGTGCAGGGAATTTTTCAGGGAAAGAGATTCCACTGTGGCTGATGACGGAAGAAAACCAGGCTGAGGTTCCTTCATCCCGCTCTTTTGCAAACGTTGCAGAGCTTCCTGTTCCGCATCGGAAAGGGAGTGGATGGACTGTCGGGCTTCTTCCGTAGCTTTCACATAGCGTTCCAGTACATTTTGCTCCGTCTGCCGGACAGCTCCCACAGGTTGCGCGGCTTCTGGCGTCGGGGTCTGCCGTGTTTTGCGGGTCACAGCGGGGGAGGGAAGCTCTACAGAAGGGGCTGAGGGGCGCGGTGCGCGGGAAGGTGCAGCAGATTGATTCGGCTGGATTTGCCGCGGCTGCGGCTTGGTCCGGCGCATTTCCGCAATAACTTCCTTGACGCGTTTTTCATGATGGTCCTCCGTATTCGGAACAGGCGGTTCCTCATCCTTTTCATCCGGTTTCAACAATTCGATTACTTTTTTGATGAGAAAAATCACCCCGACAATCAGCCAGAACCAGAGTTTCAAGCTATTGTCGTCACCTCCGGAGGCGAGCATGTATGCCGGTAAATCCATAAAGAATAAAGGCTTCCGAAAAAGAACCTGCCTTTCCGGAAGCCGGGGAATTTATTTGATGGAAGAGGGGGAAGTATCCGGTTGGGCGATGGAATCTCTCATTTTAGTATCAGCCACCACATTTTGGTAACGGGCGTAGTCCAGCACTCCCAGATTGCCGTTGCGGAAGGCTTCCGCCATGGCCATGGGAATCTGGGCTTCCGCTTCCACCACCTTGGCGCGCATTTCCTGCGTTTTTGCAGCCATTTCCTGTTCCGTGGCTACGGCGGCGGCGCGGCGGACTTCCGCTTTGGCCTGGGCGATTTGTTTGTCCGCTTCCGCCTGCTCGGCCTGGAGGCGGGCGCCCACGTTGCCGGCTACATCCACATCCGCAATGTCAATGGAAAGCACTTCAAACGCCGTGGCGGCATCTACCCCCTTGTCGCTTACGGTGCGGGAGATCACTTCCGGCTTTTCCAGAACATCCTTGTAGGAGGGGGCGGAACCTACGGCGGAAACGATGCCTTCCCCGACGCGGGCGACTACCGTTTCTTCCGTGGCGCCCCCTACGAAGAGATCCAAGTTGGTGCGCACCGTTACGCGGGCGCGCACCGCCACTGCAATGCCGTCACGGGCCACCGCCGTCAGGCGCGTTTGGCCGGAACTGGGGTTCGGGCAGTCGATGACTCGGGGATTGATGGAGGTGCGCACGGCTTCCAGCACGGTCTTGGAAGTGCCTTTCACGGCCAAGTCAATGGCGCAGGCGCGGTCGTAGCTCAGCGGAATGCCGGCTTTTTCTGCCGCAATCAGGGCAAGCACGCAGTCCACGATGTCGCCGCCGGCCAGGAAGTGGGCCTCCAGCTCATCCGTGCTAATGTCCAGGCCCGCCTTGGCGGCCGTAATGCGGGTGTCTACCACTAGGGGATAGGGCACTTTCCGGAGCCACATCCCCAGCATGTTGCTCATGGAGACGGGCGCTTTCGCCAGACGGGCGCGCAGCCATGTCTTGAAGAATTTGGCGATGATGGCGAAAAAGATGACCAGAAAGATGACGAGGACGACGACCAGAATGGTCCCCCAGGCGGTTGCGTTGGAAATGTTTGCTGACAGCAGGTTGTTCATGTATCCTTCCATACCATATGAACCGAAGCAGGGTAAAGATATAATTGTGTTACCTGCGGTTTAAAGATATTGACCTTTCGGAGGATTCGTGGCAATGCACTTGGCCGTGCGCACCATTGATTTTGATTATCCGCTGCCGGAAGAACTGATAGCGGACCGTCCCCTTCCGGACCGCTCCGCGTCCCGGATGATGGTCATTCACCGGGATACGGGCATGATTGAGCACAGGCATTTTTGCGATTTGCCGGAATATGTGCGGGAAGGGGATCATTTTATCCTGAATGATACCAGGGTGGTTCCGGCAAGATATTTTTCCAACGACGGTTCCATTGAAATAGTACGCGCGGAGGTTCTTAATCCCCTGTTGTGGAAGTGCATGGTGCGCCCCGGACGCAAAATGAAGCTTGGGCGTACGGTTGCGGTCGGAGAGGCGGTGGGCACCGTGGAAGGCATTGATGAGGAAGGGTACCGCCTTATCCGGTTTGACCGGGAAGTGGATGAGGAAAAATACGGGCGTCTGGCTCTTCCCCACTATATGAACCGGGAAAGCAACCCATCCGACAGGGAGCGTTACCAGACCGTTTACGCCAGACATGAAGGGGCCATTGCCGCCCCTACGGCCGGGCTGCATTTCACGCCGGAGCTGCTGGCGTCCGTACCTCATGATTTTTTGACCCTGCACGTGGGCGTGGGAACATTCCGTCCCGTCAAGGCGGACAGGATTGAAGACCATCAGATGCACACGGAGCATTTTTTTCTTCCTGAAGCCGCCGCCCGGGCGGTCAATAACGCCAGAAGGGTCATTGCCGTAGGCACCACCAGCGTGCGGGTGCTGGAACATGTGGCGACGGCGGAGGGTCTGCCGTTGAGGGAGTGCGCCGGTTCAACGAACATCTTCATCTATCCTCCCTATAACTACAAGGTGGTGGACGCCCTGATCACGAATTTCCATTTGCCGCAGAGCACGCTGCTGATGCTTGTCAGCGCTTTCGCGGGCAAGGAACTGATCATGAAAGCCTATCTGGAAGCTATCCGGGAACGGTACAGATTTTTTTCCTACGGAGACTGCATGCTGATTCTGTAACATCCCGGCGGTTTTTCAAATATCTTTTGGAAAAAGCGCGGATGTTTTAAAGCCTGTTTTACGAAGGGGGCTGCGGACGGAGGGATGGCGGCGGAACGCCGCCCGGAGAAGAATGGGGGTGCTGTCTTCTTCTGAATTCCAGCAGGCTCCTTCCGTGGTTCCTGAGTTGGCGGAGGGTAATCAAGGCATGCAGTATTTCTTCCAGCAGAATATGCATCATGTTGGCATAATGGCGGTCCGTGCTGTTCCGGCACAACCGGGGGAAATAGGAGGCTTCCAGCTCCGGAGCGTTCCATTTATTCCGGATGATGCGTCTTCTGCGGGAAGCCCGCGGCCAGCAGGGATATTCCCGGTCCCTCAAATAAAGAAGGTAGCAGTCTTTCAACATGTCGAGCTGGAAGGTTGCGCCGGCACATGCCGGAAGGGAGATGAAGGGGTGCATGTCTTTTACCCCTTCCAGCGTCATGTGGATGGTTGTTTCCGCAAGCACGGTCCAGTAGAGAATGGGCTCCGTGACGGAACGGCTCCTCCTGCGGAACCGCAGGTAGAAATGGCGGCTGAGTTCCAGGGCTGAAAGGGCTTTGATATAATGCGCCAGGACCGCCCGGCCGTATTGGCGGAAAATGAACTGTTCCAGCCTTTGCTGGAGATGGGCGTCTCCCATTGCCATTTCCTTCTTAAGAAGGCTCCACTGTTCCTTGAATATGGCATCTTCGGTCATAGATTTGAAAAAATCAATTATTTCCAATATAAAATAAATTAATTTTAGGGAAATTCAAATGGAATTGGGGGAATTTTATCAATTTTTCCAAGTTCAGGAGTATGGACGTGGAGCATGGAAGAGCCTAAGAACAAAAGAGTCTGCCCGGCGGGCGTTCCTGCTTTGGATTTTCCGGGCCGGCGGATTATTTCCGTTGTCCGGCAGCAGGATGTAAAAATTGCCGATGGTGATGTATGGGTATTTGTCCGACCGCCAGTGCGGGACAATGACCCGGCAGCTTCCCGGGAATGAACAGGACGAATTTTACTAACACATTTGATAGGAATCCCGTATGGGAAAATTTAATTAGAAGCGGTCGCAAATAGGGTATGATGAAAATTTGCCGGGACCATTTTTCATGCAAAAAGTGCGACTGCATTTCCATGCGGCGCAATGCGTTCTTGTGAGGGAAAATAAAACGCGATAGCGTGAAAACGACTTGGCGGTCAAGAATACCCCTTATCCCTGTCACGCGCGTATGGATCACGATTTCAGCCTTATTCTCACTTTTGTCGGCGGATTGGCCGCTGCCCTTCTTTTCGGCCTTATTGCCAGAAAACTGCATTTATCCCCGCTGGTGGGCTACCTGCTGGCCGGGGTGGCGGTAGGGCCGTACTCGCCGGGATTTGTTGCGGATTCCCATACGGTGGAACAATTCGCGGAGCTGGGCGTTATCCTGCTGATGTTCGGGGTGGGGCTCCATTTCCATTTGAAGGATTTGATTGCCGTGCAAAAAGTGGCCGTGCCGGGAGCCGTTGTGCAGATATCCGTGGCTACCGTGCTGGGGGTGCTGGTCGGGTGGATGTTCGGATGGTCCGCGATTTCCGGACTGGTTTTTGGCATGGCGATTTCCGTGGCGAGTACCGTAGTGCTGACGCGGGTGCTGGAAGACAACCAGAACCTCCATACGCCCGGCGGCCATGTGGCTCTGGGATGGCTGGTAGTGGAAGACCTGTTTACCATTCTGCTGCTGGTTCTCATCCCCGCCGTGATGGAAGCGCGCCAGAGCGGCGCCGGAGACTGGGGCGGCATTCTTTCCGAGCTTGGCTGGATGTTCGTCAAGCTGGCCCTGCTGGTGGCCCTGACGCTGTTTGCCGGGAAAAAAGTCATTCCGCTGGTGCTGCGGTACGTGGCCCGAACGGGCGCGCGTGACTTGTTTACGCTGGCTGTGCTGGTCATTGCGCTGGGCGTGGCGGTGTACTCCGCGGAATTCTTTGGCGCTTCCATGGTTTTGGGGGCGTTTTTGGCGGGGATGGTTGTAGGCCAGTCGGACTTCTGCGCGCGCGCGGCGGCGGAAGCCATGTTGATGAGGGATGCTTTTGCGGTTCTCTTCTTCGTTTCCGTGGGGATGATGTTTGACCCGATGTCCGTGGGGGATTGCTGGCCTCTGGCCCTGGCAACGCTGGGGGTGGTGATGATCGGCAAGCCGCTGGCGGCTTATGTGGTTGTTCGTTGCCTGAGGCGGCCGGTGCCGCTGGCGCTGAGCGTATCCGTGGCCTTGGCTCAAGTGGGTGAATTTTCTTTCATTCTCGCCGGAATAGGTCTCATGTACAACATCCTGCCTCCGGATGCCAATCAGGCCATCATTCTGGCGGCTGTCGTCTCCATTTCCTTAAATCCCATCCTGTATCGGCAGATTGGACCTGCAGTCAAATGGCTGCAAAAACGCGGCATAGGGCTTGCGGACCCGGGGGGCGTGAACAGCATGGCCTTGCCCGCTCCGGATGCGCGGCGCGTGGTATTGGTAGGGTTTGGCCCCACGGGGCGCATTCTTAAGAGGATATTGAATGACAACGGGGTGGAAGTCATCATCGTGGAAATGAACATAGACACGGTTACCGCTATACGGGAGCAGGGAGGGGATATTGTTTACGGGGATGCCAGCCAGCGGGAAATTCTGCGCCATGCGGGCATTGAATATGCGGAAAGCCTGATTCTCTCCGCTTCCATTCCGGACGCCAAGGAGATAGTAGGCGTGGCTCTGGAGCTTAACCCTCATATTGACGTGATGATTCACACCAAGTACATGAGGGACGTGGATATACTGAAGGAAGCCGGCGCTTCCCAGGTTTTTTCCTCGGAATCGGAAGTAGCCCTGTCCATGGCGGAATATTTCCTGCGGGAAGGCGGTGCGGACGACGAACAGATCGTTTCCGAGCGCCAGCGCATTCGCGCGGAGCTGGACAGGGAAATGCCCGGAGTTTCCGTTGCGGGCCATTCATAATCGTTGGCTCCGCTTTGTCCGGGCGGAGGTTCCCATGCCCGGAATGGAAACCGTTTCTCCTTCCCGAATTCGGAACATGTTTTTACGGGAATCCGGCAACAGTCATTCAATTTCTGTTCTGCTTGGACGGTTTAAGAATGACGGTAACGCGCCCCAGGTGGTGCAGTGCGTTTTCTATCTGGTTTTCCAGCTGCGAGGCGATCTGGTGGCATTCCCGGATAGTCAGGGAGGCGTCCACGGAACACACGCAGGTCAAGGTTGGGAAATTGGCCTCCCTGGTCAGGTCCAGCTTGAGGATCTTGCGGATGTTTCTGTGCTGCTGGAGAATGAGATTTACCTTCAGGCGCACTTCCTCCGGAGAAACCTGTTCCGCAATGGCGCCTGTTTCCATGTCGCGGCAATCCGGTTCAATGCGGCAAATTACCTTTTCCGGCTTGAGTTCATGCAGAATGGAATCCCTGAAAGCCTCCACCACATGGTAGCCGCGTTCCAGGGGCCAATCCGCCGGAATTTCCACATCCATGAAATAACAGGGGGCCTGTTTGCCGTGGCCTGCATAAAAACCGTGAATGCGGACATGGTGGCGCAAGGCCAGCCGGTGGATAATCATGTCCGGCTCCATATGGGAAAGATTCTCCCGCGCCGGTTCGATATGGACGATGACGTCCGCTTCCGGCAATTCATGCTTTACAATGCCTTCAATGGATTCCGCCACATCATGGGCGTCATCCACGTGCAGTTCCGCAGGCGCTTCCACATCCAGCTCTACGAAGATGCGCGAGCCTCCGTCACGCAGGCGGATGCGTTTGACCGGATAATCCGGGGCATTCTTTTTCATGGCGTCCAGCACCTGCCGCGTCAGGGAGGAAGAACCGCCGTCCATCAGGGCGTGGATGGAACGTTTGGCAAGGCCGAAAGCCACGGAACAAACCAGAGCCGCCACAAACAGGGCCGCAATGGCATCCGCCCTCTCCAGGAGGCCGTGCCAGGCTGATTCCGCAGGGACCAGATGGGCCAGCCAGATGCAGAAAAGACCCAGGAGCACGACTGCGGAAGACCAGATATCCGTGGTAAAGTGAAGTGCATCCGCTTCCAGGGCCTGGCTTTTGTGCTTTTTGGCTATCCGGCGGAGCATGGCGGAACGGTTCACATCTACCAGCAGGGAGACGGCCACTACGGCAAAAGCCCACCAGGTGAGGGTAATCTCCGCCTCATTGTAGAACAGACGGTCCACAGCCTCCCAGACAATCCAGGCGCAGGTAACTAAAAGGAGGGCTGTTTCCGCCAGGGCGGAAAGATTCTCCACCTTTTCGTGCCCGTAGGGGTGGCTTTCGTCCGCAGGGCGGGACGCCACTTTTACGGCGTAAAAAGTCATGGCCGCAGCCATCAGGTCCAGCCCGCTGTGCAGGGCTTCGGAAATGATGCCGAGGCTGCCGGTTACAATGCCGGCCCAGAGCTTGATGACCGTTAAAAAGGCGGACCACAGGACGGAGGAAAGGGCCGCATGTGATTTTTCCTGGTGCGCTGCTTGTTCCATAAGACAGGGAAAAAGAAAGAAGGGCATATCTAAGCCCGCCTCCCTTTCTTAGTCAATGATAACAGAGGCGGCGTTAGAACTCAGGCTTTGGCCCATGACGGAATCACCCCCTGCACCATCAGGGCTGGATGTGTAACAGGAGCCTGCTGTGCGGATATATTTTTTTATTTTCACTATTAAAGAAACAGTATTTATTATTTTAAATAATCAAAATATATTAAAAATTAATTGAAGGCGGTAGAAGATAACTCTGAAAGCAGCCGGTTGCCGTGACCTAAAAAAGTATTGCCAATGCTGGGGAATACGTTATTTTGCGTGTGTTGAGAGTGACTGCCAAGAGGTAGCCGGAGCTCCTGAAGGTGCGCGGCGTGTTCCCCGGCAGAGTATCCGGTACCTGTAATATATTTACGGATGGCCGCACCCTGATTCCCTTCCTGCGTGGTATTTGCAAATGACAATGTGTTCCCCGGGTTGTAGAACAGTTCCACTTGTTAGTTTGTCTCTTTTCACCTACACTTACTATTATTCCCAATTCTATGTCAGGACATAATAAATGGTCTAAGATCAAGTACGTTAAGGCTAAGGAAGACGCCAAGAAGGGCAAGGTTTTTGCCCGCTTTGCCCATGAAATCATGCTGGCCGCCAAAAGCGGCGGCGGAGATCCTGATCTGAATCCGCGCCTGCGCGCCGCCATTGACGGAGCCAAGGCCGTGTCCACCCCCAAGGAAAATATTGAACGCGCCATCAAAAAAGGCACCGGGGAACTGGGAGGAGCTACCATCCAGGAGATTACCTATGAAGGCTACGGCCCCTCAGGCACGGCTTTCCTGATTGAAGTGGCGACGGACAACACAAACCGTTCCGCTTCCGAGCTGCGTACCCTGTTCACCAAAAACGGAGGCAGCATCGGTACGCCCGGTTCCGTGGCTTACCAGTTTGAACGCAAGGGAGAGGCCCGCATCATGGCGGAAGGTCTTACGGAGGATTCCGCCATGGATCTGGCGCTGGAATGCGGCGCGGACGATGTGGAACAGGGGGATTCCGACAATGAATGGGTGTTTGTTACGAGCCCAACGGAGTTGAACAACGTGTGCGCCGCCCTGCGTGAAGCCGGGCATACGGTAATTTCCATGAAGCTGATTTCCGTGGCGCAGAATGCTTCCGTGATTAATGATCTGGAAACGGCGAAGGCCGCCCTGCGCCTGTATGAAGCGCTGGACGACTATGATGATGCGCTGAACGTCTTCTCCAATTTCGATGTGGCGGAAGAAATCCTTGAGCAGCTTGGTTAACGCTGTTGTCCTTCAGGAGACGCCTGTTGTTGCAGTTCAATTTTCTTTTCCATGTCTGATACCCCCCCAGATTTGACTCCGGAACAGGTTTCTCCGGAGCCGGCGCCCAAAAAACGTATTATCCGCAAAACCAAGTCTGCGGCGGAAGCTCCGGTAAAGCCCCAGACTGCTGCGGAAGTATCCGGGACGGAACAGGATTCTTCCCCGGCGCCCCGCAAGCGGACGATAAGGAAGAAGGCTGTTGAATTGGCGGATGATGGGATGGAAAGTGTTGATGTGCCGGGGAAGAAGACTTCCCGTAAAAGCGGTGCTGAAATCCCGGTGGAAGAAGCGCAGGAGGTTCCTGCCAGGCCCCGGCGCGGACGCCCGCGCAAGAAGCCTGTGGAGGAGGTTCCGGAAACTGACGGCTCTACGATTGCCTCCGGAACGGAAGCCGCCGTCAAGCCGGTGCGCAGGCGTGCTGCCAAGGCTGTTGCTCCGGAGAACGGTGATTCAGCCGGCCCCGAGGCGGAAATTGCCGTTCATGCGGCGCCTGCCGAGCCGGCTTCCGATTCTTCCGATTCTGTTCCGGAGCAGCCCGCAGAAGGCAGGCCGAAGGTTATTCGCCAGAGATTTGTGAGGAAACCGAGGGAACAGGAGCCGGAGGCGGATGCTTCCGTTCCGTCCATCAAGGTGGTGCAGGAAGGTGCGGCGGATTTTTCCGAAGATGCCGCCCGGGAGCCGCGTCGGACAAATGAGCCGCAAAGGCAGCGTTTTGACAGGCAGAACCGCCGGAATAACAACGACCGTTTCAATAAAAACCGGAATAACCGCCAGGATGGCCGCAATGGCAGAAACGGCAATGACCGGGTTAAAAACCGTTGGAATAATAATCAGGAGGGCGGAACCCCACAGAACAGCGCCCCCCGTGAACTGGCGCCGCCGGAACCGGTGGACGGGTTGCTGGAAATTACGAATAAGGGGTTCGGCTTTTTAAGGAAGCCGGATAATGATTTTGACGCTTTTGCGGAAGCCGTTTATGTGCCGCAGGATATGATCCGCAGGTTCGGTCTGCGTCCTGCCGTGTGGGTGCATGGGCAGGCCTGCCGTCATGACCGCGGCATTCTTCTGACGGAAATTGCCTCCGTTAACGGGGTTGCTCCGGAGAAAGCGCGCAAGAACCCGCACTTTGAAGAGCTCAAGGCGGTCAATCCTAATAAGCGCATTTCTTTTGAAACCCGGCCGGAGCGTTACACCACCCGCACATTGGATCTGATTGCTCCAATCGGGCGCGGCCAGCGCGGCCTGATTGTCTCTCCGCCCCGCGCAGGGAAGACGACGCTGCTTCAGCACATGGCGGAAGCCATTCTGGAGAATTACAGGGATTCCATTCACCTGATGGTGCTTCTGGTAGACGAGCGTCCGGAAGAAGTGACGGAGTTTAAACGTTCCCTCCCCGGAGCTGAAGTATACGCCTCTTCCAATGATGGAAGGGTGCGCGATCACTGCCGCATGGCGGAACTTTGCATTGAACGCGCCAAACGGCTTGTAGAGGCGGGGCAGCATGTTTTCCTGCTGATGGATTCCATTACTCGCCTGGCCCGCGCCTACAATAACGCTGACAAGGGAAGCGGCCGCACGATGTCCGGCGGCATTGATGCCCGCGCTCTGGAAATGCCCCGGCGCCTTTTTGCCGCCGCCCGCAATACGCGCCAGGCCGGTTCCCTGACTATCATTGCCACCGCCCTGGTGGAAACCAACAGCCGCATGGATGACCTGATTTTCCAGGAATTCAAGGGGACGGGCAATATGGAACTGGTGCTGAACCGCCGCATTGCGGAGCAATATATCTTCCCGGCCGTGGACATTCTGAAATCGGGGACGCGGAGGGAAGAGCTCATTATGCCGGAAGCATGGCTGTACAAGATGAATCTGATCCGCCGCGCTTTAGCCGGGCATAAACCCGTAGAAGCCATGGAACGGTTCCTGTTTTTCCTGAACAAATACCCCAGCAATACCCAGATGCTGCTGGATTTGAAACAGAAAGCGTAGGTTCCCCGATGGCGCAGAGCCTTGGAGGCTTGCGGAATTCCGGCCGGAAAAGCGGGAAGCATTTGTCTTTCCTGATGAGTCAGGAGCGTGCTTAAACGCCTTTTTTGCTGTTCCAGATGGCGATATGCAGACGGTCTGAAAAACGAAAACCGTAGCGGAGACACCATTCCACCGCCTGCGCACGCATGGCGTTCAACTCATCCCGTGTGGAGGCCAGGGGCATGATCAGAATTCGTTCCGGGGGAATGTCCGCTTCGGAAGCCCGCCGCAGAACGGCCCTGACATCGTCCTCGCACGCCACGACGAATTTGAACCAGGCTTTCTCCGTACCCGCCAGACAGCGCAGGATATCCGGTTTCCAAGTCTTAACGTCGTTATTGCCTGAATGGGGGAGTTTGGGAGATACGTTGAATTGCGTGACGCGTTTCAGCAGTTCCGTATCCGGCATGATGGTGCCGTTGGTTTCCATTTCCACGGCATGATCCGGCAACAGGCGCAGCAGGGCGGGAAGCGCCTTTTGCTGAATGAGCGGCTCCCCTCCGGTCAGGACCAGGCGGCGGCATGGATAATGGAGCACCAGTTCAGCCGCCTTTTCAGGCGCGAGGCGCACTCCGGGAACCGTTCCGTTCCAGGAATACGCCGTATCACACCAGGAACAGGCCAGATTGCAGCCTGCCAGACGCAGGAAGACGCAGGGTGTTCCCTGGGAGACTCCTTCCCCCTGAATGGAATGGAAAATTTCCGGTTGTCCGTGAATCTGGGCCAGTGTGAGCATGATCAGGCTGGCCTGAGACTATCATATCCCTGCCGTCCGTCAACGACTCCCTGAGGGAAGGCGGGTGCTTCCTTGTTCTCCGTGCATTTCATTTTCCGGCAGATGTTCAACTGTTGCTGCTGCGGAAGGCCGCACCCGTGAACAGGAGCAGGATAAATCCCGCGACGGAGGCTGCACCCGTGAACAGCTTCTGAAAGGAGGCATGGTCTTTTTCCTTCTTTGCCAGCTTGTTCACTTCTTCCCTGGAGGTTTTCCGCATGGCCGCGCGGGCTTCGTCATAGGCCCGGGATGCCTGTTCTTCTTTTTTACGGGCCTGTTCCAGAGTTTTCCGTACATCTCTGGACAGCTCCCTGTATTCGGCCGCCGCCAGCAAATCTTCATCGCCCGGTTCCGGGACAGCGGATTCGTCCCGGTCATCGTCGGCCAGAACCTTGTTTTTCTGTTCGGTGAGTTTCTCCTCCGCCTTCTGCATCAGGCGTTCCTGTTTGCCAGACTTTTTTTCCAGAGTTTCCAGCGCCGCATCTACGGCTTTCATTTTTTCCTTAGCAGCTGCGGTTTTTTGGCGGATAAGGTTCATCCGTGTCTGAAGTTCGGAAATATTTCCCTTCTGGGGAGCAATCCCGGACAATTTCTTCCTGCTTTTGGCCTCTTCCCGTTTTTGGGCCAGTTCGCGTTCCGCCTGTTCCAGTTCCGCCTGAATGCTCCTCTGCTGATCGGTCAGCCTGTCAAGCTGGGTTCTCATTCCCTCCTTTTTCCGGAGCAGTTCCTCCCTGGCGGATTTGGAGTTTTCCCTTTGCCTTTTCATGCGGCGGCGCAGCCGGTCAATCTTCTGGTCGTGTTCCTTCACTTCTTCCTGCTGGTCCGCCACGCTTTTTTGGTAGGCGGCATCCTGGATTTCCTGATGCTGTTGCCTTTTTTGTTGGAGATAAGCTTGCTTGAATCTCTCTATGTCTTCTTCCGCCGCCCGGGTGGCATCCTGGGCATCATCCAGCTTCTTTCGGGATTGGATAACGGCTTTTTCCAATATTGCGGCCTCCTGTTCCAATGTTGTTTTTTGGGCGGCCAGTTCCTTTCCTTCCGGGGAAATGCGGTTTTGATAGTACCAGACGGAAAATCCGGCGGTTAACAGGGTCAGGAGAAGCAGTACGTAACGCATGGATATGTTCCGACGATTCGGTCAATGGTATAAAAATGGGTAAGCCTTGTCAACATGGCAGAAATAAGAACCGCCCGCTTCCCTCCGGAGATGAAGGAAGCGGGCGGCCTGAAAAGCAGGTTTCCGGAAACGCGTCTTTCCCTGTTAAAGATTCAGGGAAAAAGCAGAGATGGCATCTATCTCTTTCGCGATTTTATCCAGCAGCTCATCGGAAACCGGCTGGTTGGTCTTAATCACGGTCAGGGCCTCCCTGGTAGCGTGGTCGGCCGGAGCGGCGATGTTGTCAATGTTGATTCCATTGGAAGACAGGGCGGAGCCGATGAGAGCGATAATGCCTGGACGGTCCTTGTAGCGCAGGCATAATGTCGTGCCGCGCAGGTCCGCGTACAATCCGTTGAAATTGTTCAGGCGGGAGACCATGGGGATGCCTTCCGTCACCACGCCGCGCACGCTGGTGTGGAAATATTCCTCTTCCTCTTCCATGGCCACGTCCAGCGTGATGGAATCTTCATAAGGTTTGTCGTCTTTGGGTTCCCTCGCTTTGAAAACGATGCCGTGCTCCCGCAGGGATTCTTCCGCGGCGGCAGGCATGAGCCCTTTTTCCGCATGCGGCAGAAGGCCTTCCAGAATGGGGGCCGTAAACCATTTGCGGAAAATGCGCAGGTTGCCGTAAAAAGTGCATTCCACGCGGCGGATGGGCTTGTTGCCGCCGGCCTTGCGCGCCAGGGAGGCGAGCAGAAACGCCAGTTGAAGATGGGCCGGATTGAGGCCGCTGGGGGATTCCCCGTTCACCACGCAGGAGGTGTCGCCGTCGGAAAAGTAGGCGATCATCTGTTCCGCGGCGCGTTTGGCCGCTTTCGTATTGGCCTCCCGGGTGTTGGCTCCCAGGTGGGGAAGAATCAGGTCCGCAATGGGTGCGGAAGGCTTCTCTCCGGGCGCGTCCTTGGGATGGACGTCCGTCAGGTAGCCGATGTTTTTGCCTGCGGCCTTGGCGGCGGCCAGCGCTTCTTCATCCACCACGCCGTAGCGGGAGCAGTTGATGAGCACTGCTCCGTCTTTCATTTTTCCAATGAGCTCCGCGTTCACCATGTGGTGGGTGGAGGGGCCGCCCGGAACGTGCAGGGTAATAATGTCGCACTGGGAGAAAATATCTTCAATGCTGGTAGGGGTGACGCCGATGTTCAGGGCGCGCTGGCGTGCCAGAAAGTGGTCGTAGCCCAGCAGAATGGGTTCAAATCCCTGAAGGCGCTTGACGAGGTTGCGGCCGATGTTGCCCAGGCCGATGATGCCCACCGTCTTTTTGGTCAGCTCGCTGCCCATGTATTTTTTCTTTTCCCACAGGCCTTCCCGGGTGGTGGCGTCCGCCTGGACGATGTGGCGGTAGTAGGCCAGAATCATGGCCATGACTTCTTCCGCCACAGCATTGGAGTTGGCCCCGGGGGTATTCATGACGTCCACGTTTTTTTTGCGGGCGTACACAATGTCAATGTTGTCGTAACCGGCTCCGGCGCGGACGACCAGCTTCAGGGAAGGAAGGGCGTCCATGATTTCCGGAGTGACTTTTTCGCTGCGGACGATCAGAGCCACGGCATCCGGATGGGCGGCTACCTGTTTTTCCAGAGGCGTATCAGCGTCCTGGATGACTTCATAGCCGGCCGTTTTAAGCGTGTTGGCCGCTACGTCGGAGAGTTTGGTAGGAATAAGGACCTTGTTCATGTTGGTACGGTGGAAAAGATTATTGTTCAATGGTATGGATAAAAAGCCCGCTGCGCAGCTTGGGTTCAAACCAGGTGGATTTGGGAGGCATGATTTCTCCGGCGTCCGCTACGCGGAAAAGGTCGGCCATGGTGACGGGATACAGGGAGAAAGCCAGCGCCATTTCCCCGGAACAGCGGCGTTCCAGTTCTCCCAGACCGCGGATTCCTCCTACGAAGTCGATGCGGTCGCTCGTGCGTGGATCGTCAATGCCCAGAATGGGAGCCAGCACATTCGCCTGGAGGATGGCGCAGTCCAGGCTTTCGATGGGATGGCCGGCCGGGAAGGTTCCCGGTTTGGCCGTGGCGGAATACCAGCGTCCATTCAGATACATGCCGAACTCATGCTTGGCGCGGGGGGCGTAGCCTTCTCCGGGAATGGTATCCACAGGATTTATGTCAAAGGAGGTACGGAGTTTTTTCATGAATTCCTCTTCAGTCAGGCCGTTCAGGTCGCGTATGACGCGGTTGTAGTCCATGATGAAAAGGTCTTCATCACAAAAGACGACAGCCATCAGGTAGTTGAATTCTTCCTGTCCCGTGTAGTCCGGGTGTCTCTGGCGGCGCCTGGCGGAAACGGCGGCGCTGGAAGCCGTGCGGTGGTGCCCGTCCGCAATGTAAAGGGCGTCCACTTCCTCAAAGCTTTTGCGGATGTCTTCCACCGTGCCGGGCTCGGAAACGGGCCACAGGATATGGGTGACGCCGTCCTCCGTGGTAAAATCATATTCGGGTTTGTGGAATTTAATCCATTCCCGGATGATGGCGGAAAGACCTTCATGTTTGCGGTAGGCCAGGAATACCGGTTCCGTCTGAGCGGAGCAGGCGTCAAAATGCTCAATCCGGTCAAGTTCCTTTTCCCTGCGGGTCAGTTCGTGTTTTTTAATGGCGCCGCTGGCATATTCATCCACGGAGGCGCAGCCGACGATGCCCGTCTGTACGCGCCCCCACATGATTTGTCGGTAGATGTAGAAAGACGGCCGTTCATCCCGGAAGAGGTAACCTTCGCGGACAAACCTTTCCAGGTTTTCCCGGGCCTTGGCGTAGGTTTCCGGGGCATGGATGGCGGCTTCGCTCGTGTCGATGTCGGAACGGCAGATATGGAGGAAAGAGGCGTCATTTCCGGAGGCCATTTCCTCGGCTTCCCGGTGGTTCATGACATCATAGGGGAGGGAGGAGACCCGCGCGGCCAGTTCCCGAGGAGGGCGCAGGGCGGGGAAGGGATGGAGAGTGGACATGGAAGGAAGAGTTCGGAAAGTCAGTAATGGGAAGGATGATATAGCGCACGAATGCTGGAAACAAGCCCGGCCAAAATGCATGCCGCAATGAACAGCAGCAAATAACGTGAAATGGAGTCCTGAAAGAACGGGTTGTCCCGGAAAGACCGTGCCTGATTGAAAGTTTGGACGATGACGAATGCCGCCGGGATGCGGAAAAGATCAAAGATGAACAAGTTCCGGGATATCCGCGATGTATCCTGTTCCCGGCGATTGTTCCGTTCATGTTCCGGCGGAGGCGTTCCGCCCTCTTTTCCGGACGGAGCCGGAAAAGAGGGCAGGGGCCTGGCTTATTTGAGCTTCAGGATATCCACGATGCTGGACGTGATGGAGCGCATGTCATCCATTGTCAGCTCGCCCATGTGGGCAATGCGGAACGTTTTGTTCTTCAAGTCCCCGTAACCGTTGCCGAGCTGCATGCCGCGTTCAATCAGGGAGTTGTTCAGGGCGGCGATGTCAATGTCCCTTGTGTTGCTGATCACCGTCAGGGTGCGGGAAAGGTGATCCCGGTTGGCAAAGACGCTGAAATATTCATCCGCCCAGGAACGCACGAATTCCGCCATGGCTTCATGACGCGCAAAGCGGTTTTCCACACCTTCCTGCATGATGCGCTGGAGCTGGAGGTCCATGGCGTACATGATGGAGACACAGGGAGTGTTCGTGTACTGGTAGTCCTTCTTCTGAATAGTGTCGTAAATGGAACGCAGGTCAAAGTAGCAGCCGCGGTTGGGAACGGAGGCGGTGCGTTCGTACGCTTTTTGGGATAGCGTGCAGACAGCCATGCCGGGAGGCAGGGCAAGCGCCTTCTGGGTGGAGGTCACCAGTACGTCCACGCCCAGCTTGTCCGTTTCAATCCGGGAGCCGGCGGCGGAACTCACGGCGTCCATGCACCACACGACATCCGGGTATTTTTTAAGCACTTCCGCAATTTCCTCCACCGGGTTCTGGATGCCGGTGGACGTCTCATTGTGCGTGATGCAAATGGTGTCGTATTTGCCGGTGGAGAGGGCGGCGTCCACCATTTCCGGGGTAGTGGGCTGCCCCAGTTCGCTCTTGAAAATATCGGAGGGCACGCCGTTGCCCGTAGCGATCTTGTACCATTTGTCGCCGAAGGCGCCCACGGAAAAAATGGCGGCGCGTTTGGCGGTGCAGGAACGCACGGCGCCTTCCATCAGGCCCGTACCGGAGGAAGTGGAAAGCAGAATTTCCTGTTCTGTCAGCAGGATGCGGCGCAGATTGTTGGAAATGCGGCGCTGCAGGGCGGAGGCCGCTTTGGATCGGTGTCCCATCATTGGGCCGCTCATGGCGGCAAGTACTTCAGGTGCTACTTCAGTGGGTCCGGGAATGAATAATTTGGTTGCCATTTGTTTTTAAGAACTGGGTACGCATACTATAGCGTCTCCAAACGGTTTGACTATGAATTTTTGTTGAGCCTTACCGGGAAAACCTGCCGCAGCAGCGGAGAAAGCAAAGAGAGGATGTCTGTATTGGGCGGCACAGGTGGCCAGTTGGGAGTAATGCGGGCAGGATGCGGCGCTCCGCATGTTCCGTCATCCCATGCCGGCATGGTTCCTCCGGTGATCCTTTTCAACCGGATTTTCTGGCAGGAAATCAGGATGGAACGAGGCGGTGAACCTGTGCTGAAACGGTTCTCACGTTCTGCCGGTGAAACGGCTTTTTTCTCCTGTTCGGAAAGGCAGGGCGCAGGACTTGCCCTCTTTCCGCAGGAGGAATGTTTTTGAAATTTAGAGGCTGATCAGCTTGACGAGCCAGTAACCTCCGAAGAAAAGCCAGATATACAGGAAGCCTGCAAGCAGGAAAGGCCGCGCTCCGGCTTTCTTAAACTTCTCAAAGCTGGATTCCGCGCCCAGGGCCGTCATCGCCATGGTCAGCAGGAATGTATCCAGGGTGTTTATGGCGTCCACAAGTCCGGCAGGCAGCAGGTGCAGGGAATTAAAGCCAATGACGGCAAGGAACAGGAAGGCGAACCAGGGAATGGTAATTTTCCGTTTTTCCCCGTTTGCGCCGGAAGAGGGATCCCTCCGGGCCAGGACAATGCTCAGGACGACCAGCACCGGGGCCAGCATCATTACCCGGATCATTTTGACGATAATGGCCGGATCGGAAATAGCTTGCCCCATGGCGTTGCCGGCGCCCACCACATGCGCCACTTCATGAAGGGTGGCTCCGGTAAAAAGCCCCATTTGTTCCGGCGTCAGATCCAGTATTCCGGCCCGGTGCAGGGCTGGATACAGAAACATGGAGAGCGTGCCGAAGATGACCACGGTGGAAACGGCCACAGCGGCTTTGTAAGGTTTGCTTTTGACGACGGGTTCCGCCCCCAGAACGGCTGCTGCCCCGCAAATGGAACTGCCGATGGAGGTCAGCAGGGCCGTGTCCCTGTCCATTTTCAGCAGGCGCCCCAGCCCGGCTCCCAGAAGAATGGTGAGAGTGACCACAATAAGGTCGAGCGCCAGGGCGGAGCCGCCGATGTCGATGACACTTTGAAAAGTCAGTTTGAATCCGTACAGGACAATGCCTGTTCTCAAAACCTGCTTGGTGCAGAACTGAATGCCGGGAACCCATGTTTCCGGAAGGTGGTTGCGCAGGCTGTTGGCGTAAAGCATTCCCAGCACGATGCCGACGATCAGCGGGCTGAGGGAAAGATGTTTCACCCATTCAAAATCAGCAATGTAAAAAGCGGAAAAGGAAAACAGAACAATAAGCAGGATGCCGTGGAGGGGATTGGCTAGATGTTTGGGAGACATGGTCGGTAAATGATGGTTGCGGCTGCCCGTTGTATCTGGCCGGGAGCGTACCGGATTGGCTGCGGAATAATATACGATGCAGCCATTATAAAATCTAATTAAAAATTGTTATAGCCAATTAAATTTTGTTATAATAATATCGGCAGAACTTGATGAACAGTTCATTGATTCTGCTGTGGTCTCCATGTCCTGAGACGAAGTGGAAGGTGCGGCGAATTTCCAGGTGGCGGAGATGTATTTTCTTCAAACTTCCGCGTTTGAATTCTCCCCGGACAGCAAGGGAGGAGAGAAAAGAGCACGCCGGAGAATGCTCCAGATACATTTTGATGCTTTCCGTATTGCCCAGCATCATCAGAACATGGAGGCCGGAAACGGAGATCCCGTGTTTTTTCAGCGCTTCCTCCACCACCCGACGCGTGCCGGACCCCGGTTCACGCATGATCAGGGGCACATGGGAGAGTTGCGGGAGGGAAAGCCCTTCACTGGGCACGGCGGCCTGCATGCCTCCTGCCAGAATAATTTCGTCCTCCATAAATGGCTGGTAATGCAGGTCCGCGCGCGTTGCCGTGCCTTCCACGATGCCAAGCTGCACGGATTCATCCTGGACGGCCTGTTCTATTTCCTCCGTATTGCCGCTTTTCAGCCATATGCGTATTTCCGGGTAATGGCGGTTGAACAGGGCCAGCAGCGGAGGCAGCACATACTGGGACATGGTGGAGCTGGCTCCCAGGCTCAATTCGCCGGAAACAGGGGAATTGCGGCCAAAGGATATTTCTTCAGCCAGCGTTTCGTATTCCTTGAGGATGCGGCGGGAATGGGCCAGCAGGCGCACGCCTTCCGCCGTCAGGGCAATCCCTCGTCCCTCCCTTTTGAACAGACGGGCATCCAGCAGACGTTCCAGTTCCTTGATATGCCGGGTGACGGCCGGCTGCGTGATGAACAGTTCTTCCGCCGCGCGCGTAAAATTCAGGCGCCGTGCGACGGTTTCAAACACTTTCAGCCGGAAATCCGTAATCATGGAGAGGAAATAATATTCAACCATGCCGCCGGGGGGACGGCAAGCTCCTTTCCTCCGCATGATGGCGTACGGCGCTGGGAATGGCGCTCAAGCGCAAGACGCGCGGGTGCCCGTAATATTCCGGAACCGTACATCCTCTGAACGGCAGGTGGCGGAAGAGAGTCCAATGCCTATATGAAACTGCATTCCATGATTATTGCCGGCGGAGCCGGCCTTTTGTTGTTGGGGGCCTGTTCCCCCTCTTCCTATCAGACCACATTTCCGGAACCGGCCTATGTAAAGGTTTCCACCAATAACGGAGCTTATGCTCCTTATCCGGACGATCCTGTCGGCCAGCAGGAACTGGTGTACTGGTATAATTCCCTTGCCGCTCCAATGACGGTGGTTGCGGAGGTTCCTCCCACTCCCATTGTCACGACAGGTTCGGGGCCGGTTGTTCTTGATTCCAGCGATTTCTCCGCGAAATTGTACCGCGACAGAACGGAAATCAAAAAGAAGGATAAGGACGGCAATTGGGTTACCAGCGTGCGCCCCACCACCCCCGCAGACCAGCGCATGAGGAATTACGTGATGGCTTCCAAAAAAGCCCGTTAGATTTTTCCTCCGTTGACGAAAGACCTTTCCGGCCTGCGTTCCTCTCCGGAGGAAGCGGGCCCGGCTTGTTTACGGGCAGATTTTTCTTCCCATTCTTCCGGGCAAGTGGGGCGCCGGCGGATAATTTTTCCCGGCCAGGGCAAATAGGCGTCCGTGTAAAAGGTGGAACCGCAACCCCGGCATTCCAGCATGATGCCTGTATCCGGCCTTCTTTGTTCTTCCGGAGTTTGCGGAGCAGAATAAAGCCCGGCGTTTCCGCAGTGCGGGCAGCGGATGGAAAGGGGAATGGTGTGTTGAACAATCAGCGTTGCCGCGTAAGCGAGTGCCCAGGCAATGTAGCCCGCCCAGAAAGGCCATTCCGGATGAAGCAGCCAGACTGCTGCAACAAGGAGAGCGGAGCACAAGGCATACAGAAGGCTCCGCTTCTGCCTTCCGGCAAGGAGATGGAAGCAATAAACCGTATCCTGCATAAAAAGGAAGGAGATGAATTTACAGGTCATCCAGCGTCCATTCATCCTTCCATTCCAGGATAATCTGGTCACCCTCCCATTTCATGGGCAGCCACAGGTAACGGCCGTCAATGGCGTTTTTGGGTCGCCAGATGTCCGCCATGAAGATGAATTTTCCGGGTTTGCCCTGTACAGGCAGGATGAAAGTGCTCTGGCCGCCGAACGTGATGCCTGCCTTGGGCCCCACGCAGGGATTTTTCAATTCCATCCATGGGCCGGCGATGTTTTTGGCCACGGCGCTGCGGGCGGCGTTGGGAGCCCAGCCCGTGCATCCGGAAGCGATAAGATAGTATTTGCCCTTGTGTTTGAAGATGGCGGGAGCTTCCATGAAGCGTCCGGGAAATGCCCGGACGAATTTTCCCGTATGCCCCGTGTAATCCGGCGTCAGCTCCGCGATGTGAAGGGTGATATTGCCTTCCGAGGAATAAATGTGGTAGGCTTTTCCATTGTCGTCCACAAAAATGGTCATGTCCCGGCTCATCTGCCCGCCGGGATAGTCCCTGCGGATGATGCGGACGTAGTCGGGCATTTCCTTGGTGAATTCGGTCGTCTGATCCTTTTTATCCATGTTCAGGGGCCATTTGCCCGGGTTGACTCGCCCGGCCTTCAGGAACTTGAATGGCCCTGTGGGTTTTGCTGCCGTTGCCACCCCCGCGTAAGCGGATCCATATCCTTTCCCCTTGAGTTCCAGGTGGAACCACATCACGTACTTTCCGGTCTTTTTGTTGTAAACCACTTTGGGGCGTTCCAGGATGCAGCCCTTGGCGATGGGGTGGGAATGGTCCCCCTCCACCACCTTCAGGGCGATTCCTTCGTCCTTCTAGTTATAGAGGTCTTTGGAGGAATAGCAGTGAACCCCTACCTGGGCATAGTTTCCTGCGTCCCCCTCCACCTTATGTTCTCCGTACCAGTAATAGGTTCCCTTGTCGTACAGGATGCCGCCGCCGTGGGCGTTGATGTGCGCGCCGTTGTTGTCCGTCCAGATTTCTCCGGGTCTGAAGGAAGTATGTTTAATTGGGGTTTCTGCGGTGGAGACGGAAGCCGCACTGTAAAACAGGCAGAGCGCCAAAAGCGATTTCATGGTATTTATCATGGCCGGGATAGTGTGGAAATAGAGGATGGAGAAGGTTCCGGTTGGCCGTACAGCTTGTCCCAGGCGCGGGAAAGAGCGTACAGGGCATATCCGGTGCCGTAGAATTTGTGGTAATTATACAGGGGGTAGTCCCACCAGGCCCCGTCTGTTCCCTGGCGGGTGAGAATATCGTCCGCCAACAGGGATGCATGACGCTTTACCTGGTTTGGCGCCAGCATGTCCAGGCACATTCCTGAATAATAGTATCCGTAATAGAAAAAATAGCCGGAATTCTGGGCGAAACTCTCGTGGGGAGTTGGTTTATGCAGGGCCATCGTCAGCCATCCCCTGCGGCTCCACAGGCGGTCCAGGCCGTCCACAAGCTGGCGCAGGGAGATGTCCTCCGGTTCCCAGAGCCTGATGGCGTAATCACAGGCGGGAGTCCGGGCCAGGCTGCCGGTATGGCGGTTGATGGGCCTGCCGGGATAGAAGGAATGGGAAAGGGAATAAACATAGGTTCCCGCAGGCGTCCTCTGGGATTTGAGGAATTTCAGCGCGCGGGTGAATATTTTATCATCAAGGGAAAGGCCGAATGATTTTCCTGCCATCCAGGCGGAGATAAGGACGGTTCCCGTCAGGAAAGAGGTGGGCTGTGCCGCAGGGCGTTTGCTGAAGCCGGAATAAGTGAGGTAGCCCCAGCCCCCCATGGCGGAAGCCAGTTCATTAAGTTTTTTTACCTGGGAGCGGGCGCATTCCTTCAGTTCCCTGTAGCGAAGGCTGTCCGGGGCCAGTCTTGCAGCCCTCATGCTCATGGCATCCAGCACGTAAGTATGCGCCCAGGTGTTGTAAACGCACAGAGCGTCGCCGCGTTTCAGATGGGGCATCGTACGGATTAGATAGTCTTCAGCACGGGTCATGGCTTCCTGCACGGCGGGTTCATGATGCAGGGGGCTGGCGTTGAGCCCTGCAATGCACAGGGCGGTACTGGCTGTTTTGAAGGTGAGGGGCCCGTCCGGGTAGGGGCAGAGGATGTTCCAGGTGCCGATTACCCGGTGGTCGCCCCAGGAGCCGTCCTTATTTTGCGTTTTCAGCAGGAAATCCACGCCGCGGCGGAATGCCCTGTCAAATTGTCCGGGTTTTGCAGGGGAAATATCCGGGATTTTGGCGATTGGAATAACATCCGTTTTTTCCTCTGGCACGGATTCCCCCTGCGCTGCGGGAAGATGCAGGCACAAGGTGGCGAGAAAAATGGTCGTCAGCGGGCGGAACATGGGTCATGAAGTTGTTGCCGCATCAGAGGGATACAGGGATTCTCTGACGCGGGAGACGGCATATAAGGCATATCCGGTGCCGTAGAATTTGTGGTAATTGTACAGGGGGTAATCCCACCAGGACCCGTCTTCTTCCTGCATGGGCAGGAGGTCGCTTGCCAGATGGGCCGCATGGCGCGCCAGGTGTTCCGGCGTCACTTCCTCCAGGCAGCGGGCGGCGTAATAATACCCGTAATAGAAAAAATAGCCCGCGTTCTGGGCAAAGCTTTCATGGGGAATGGGCTTCTTTACAGCCAGCGAAAGCCAGCCGCCGCGGCTCCAGATGCGTTCCAGGCCGTCTTCCAGCTGACTCCTGGAAATAAAGGACGGGTCATACCGCATCAGAGCCAGATCCCCGGCGGGAGTGCGGGCCAGGCTGCCGGTGTGGCGGTTGATGGGCCTGCCGGGATAAAAGGAATGGGAAAGGGAATAGACGTAGCTGCCGGCGGGCGTCCTCAGTTTTTCCAGGCAGGCGACGGCGCGTTTGACGACGCGGGGTTCCGCTTTGAGGCCGAAGGCCTGTTCCGCGTCCTTGTAGGCAAGAAGGACTGTAGCCGTCAGGAAGGAAGTGGGTTCCCCAATGGGACGCTTGGAAAAAGTTTCAAATGTGTAATAGCCCCAGCCGCCTTGGACGTCCGCCATCTGGTCCAGCGCTTTGACTTGGAGGGAGGCCACCTTTTTGAGTTCTTCGCGCAAAGGGGCATCCGCAGGAAGGTTCCGCGCCGCCCGGCTCAGGGCGGAGAGGCCGTAGGCATGGCCCCATACGCCAAGCACGGTACGGGTGTCTCCCCGTTTCAGGGTGGGCAGCGTGGTTAGCAGGTACTGCAGCGCCTTGTCCAGGGATGCCTTGACGGCGGGGTCTTCTTTCAGGGGGCTGGTCAGGAGGCCGATCACGCACAAAGAGGTTGAGGCTGTCCTGAATGATCTGGGGCCTTCCGGATAAGGGCAGAGAACATTCAGACCCTTGGTGCGCGTATGGTTTCCCCAGGAACCGTCCCTGTTCTGTTCTTTCAACAGAAAGTCAGCCGCCTTCCGGATAGAAGCGTCCAGCGTTTCCCGGGAGGGAGGCGGAACATCCGGAACCCTGGCAATGGGAATGGTATCCCTTTTTTCCGCTTTTTCCGCCGGAACAGGAGCGCAGAGCGCCGTACTGGCTCCAAGGGCGGCAAGGAAAAGGACGGCTTTATTCATGGGGATCCGTTAAGGGAAATCAGGCCTGTTGGTCCTTGATGGTCACCTGGACGGGAAGGCCGGGGGCGAAAATCTGGCTGGCGGGAACCTTGGGCGTGATGATAATGCGGCGCTTGCCGTCTGCTCCCGGAATGGGGCTGGCTTCCGTAATAACGCCGGGAATCTGCATGTTCGTTATTTTGATGACGACGGTTTCCCCCACCTTGGGCGTAGCGGTGGAGTCCGGAAGAGTAGCCTGGACAATCAGTTCCGAGTCTGGTGGAACGATGGTGGCGATTTTGTCAAAAGCTCCCAGTTTGCCGCCGGGTTTCAGCTTTTCCGCCACCGGAATGGCCACCCACTTTTCCGCCACATATCCGCCGTACAGCAGGATGCCGTTTTCCGGGGCCTTGAAAGAGGCCATTTCCCGGTCTGCTTTCAGTTCATTGTACTTATTCTGAAGGCGTCTCAGGGAGACTTCCGCCTCCGTCAGGGCTATCTTTTTCTGTTCCAGATCAAAATCCGCCTGCTTCCTTGCCTGTTCCAGATCCATCTGCTTTTCCTTGACTGCCGTAGCATAGTCTTCCCCCAGGCGATGAATATTGCGCAGCTTGGCCAGTTCCGCAACGAGTTTGGCTCCCTGAACGGCAAATTCGCTTTCCCCAAGTTCATTTTTCAGGCGTTTCAAAATGATCTCTTCCGTTTCTTCCGCCACCTGGTCATCCTTGTACATCTTGGTAAGCTGGTTCAGCTCTTCCTGTTTGTAGGACATGTGGCGCAGGGCTTTGTTGACGCGTTCCTCTTCTTCCGCCAGCATGCGGGCCTTCCGCTTTTCCAGAAAATCCTTTTGATCCTCTTCCGTCCGTGTCAGGGCCGTCTGATATTTTTGCAGGGCCAGGGCGGAACGTTCCTTCTGCTGGTCCAGGGCGTACCGGAGTTTCAGCACCTCCAGGTTCTTGCTCTTGATGGCGCGTTCATAATCTTCGATACTATTGTCCAGTATGCGGAAGTCCGCCTGAGCTACGGATTCCCCTTTCTTGACGGAACTTCCCTGCGGCATGATGCCGAGCAGGAAAATGTCCGAGGTCCCCTTGGGGGAGAAGGAAATGGATTTGGTATTTTTTTTGGGAAGAAGAATGCCCGGGGCAATGGAATCCGCCAGGGAGGGAATTCCCAGGGACAGGGCGGCCAGAAGTCCGGCCATGGTAAGGGATGTGCAGTTCATAATAATAGGATGGGATCAGGACTGGTGAGCGGAGAAGGGGACGAAACGTCCCTTCTTTCCAAGAATAACGGTGTGAAAAGCGGTTTTCTTTCCTTTATGTGAGGCCGGAACGGCTTCCGTGCTTACTTCGAACCCCGCTTTTTGCAGTGTCCGGGAAAGTCGGGTGTCCGGGCGGGCTACCGTAATGACCAGCAGACCGCCCTGCTTGAGTGCGGCAAAATAGTCGGAAGCTTCGGCTACGCTCAGGTTCATGCGTTCGTGCGTGGAATGGGACAGAATGGCGTGGAAGCTTTTCGGATTCTTGCGGGCGATTTGAAGCGCCGGGGTAAATTCCACGCTGACGCGGGGATCGTGCAGGAATCCGGGCCGTTCCTGGTTCATCAGTTCCTTGTGCCAGTCGATAAGCGGTTTGCAGGGTTCCGCCACGATGAAGCGGGCCTTTTCCCTGCGAATTTGATCCATCAGGGCGAACAGGGTGAATCCCAGGCTGAGGCCGTCGAGAAGGAAGGAGGGCTGGTTGGCTCTTTTAACCGGAGCCGCCGCCATGGCTGCCGCCGCTTCATTGCTTCCGTGGGAAAAGCTGGACGCTGTCTGTACGCCGTCGCGCAAAAGAAAGTGGAAACCGTCCCGTTCCCATAGGTCGAGAACGGAGCCGTCGGGCAGGGTGGAGGAAGCTAGTTTGGTAATGGGTTTCATATGAGATAATGCCGGATACACAGCGTAGGAAAGAACGCTTTTCAGGGCAAGTCCGGACAGCGTGTTTGAGATGGAATACGCTTCAAATTAAAAAAAATTGCACGGAATTCAGGTTCTACGCATTCTTTTTCTTGATTTACGGGCTGAAATAAGCGAGAGCTATCGTTCAGCACAGTTATTTTTCCGATATGAGTAATCCACCTCCCCCCTCCATTCCGGGCGGTACTCCGCCTCCGCCCAGCATTCCGACTCCGCCGGCTGCTCCTTCCGTGCCCAAGGCACCTGCCGCTCCGGCCGTTCCTCCGGTAGCCGCCGTGCCTGCGGCACCTGCTGCTCCGCCTGCCGCCGCTGCGCCCACTATTCCCCTTCGTCCCGCCGGTCTTGGCGGAGGCATCAAGCTTGGCGGAGGATTAAAGACGGTTGCCCTCGGCTCCGCCACTACGCCTGTGGCCCCCGTGGTTCCTCCTGCTGGCGCGGCGCCTGCCGCTGCCGCTCCTACTGTTCCTCTGACTCCTCCCGGAGCAGGCATGGCGACAGCACAGCTTCCGCAGGCCACCATCGGGCTGAATACCGCACCCGCGGCCTCTCCGGTTTCTTCCGCCTCCTTTACGGCTAGGAAGTTTCAAGAAGATACGGATGCGGCTCCCAGTACGCTGTTGAATGTTCTCTCCTTTGTGGCCCTTGCCTTTGCGCTTGTTTTCATCGGTTATCAATACGCTACGGACACCTTGGAAGCCCGCAGCATGGTTGGCTGGCTGGGCGGAGACTCCAAGCCTGCCCCCGCTGCTCCCGCCGCCGATGAAGAAACGGCCGATGACGTTTCTGCCGAAGAGTCTTCCGATGATGGCGCCGATGCGGAAGAATAAGTGAACGTAATGATTGTTGAAATACTCTAAGCGGTACTATGGCAAACGTATTTTCTGAAGCAAATTTTGAGGATGAAGTTCTGAAGTCCGACATTCCTGTGCTTGTCGATTTCTGGGCTACATGGTGCGGGCCCTGCCGCATGATCGCCCCGATTATTGACCAGCTTTCTACGGAATTGGCCGGTAAGATCAAAGTGGGCAAAGTGGATGTGGACGCCAACAACGGACTGGCCGCCACCTATGGCGTGCGCACTATCCCCACTCTTCTGATTATCAAGGACGGGGAAATCATGGATACGATGGTGGGAGCTTCTTCCAAGGACGCTATCATGCAGCGTTTGCGTCCGTTCATGTAAATCATCGGACTGGTTTATTCATTCAAACCGGCCTGCTGCGGAATTTACTGCGGCAGGCCGGTTTTTTTACCGGGCAGCATTATTAGAAAAGGACGGATGGGAGAGGATAAAGAAGGAATGGTTCGCTGGAGGAAGATTCATTTTTTCTTGGCAGAACCGTCATGGGAGAATACATTACCAGCGTAGATTCCGAGCAGCGGGGCTATTCCCCGCCCCTTTTTTCGTTATGCGATTTATCTCTGCCATTCTGCCTTTCCTTTCAGTCTGCTGCCTTCTTCCCTCCGCTTGGGGCGCGGGCAACATGGCGCCGGATTTAAAGTCTGGTGCGTTCTGGAAGCTGCCTCAGCCGGATTTGTTCGGAAAGTATTTTAACGGAGAGCCCGGCGGCTGGGTGGATAAAGGCAAGACCCAGCTCCGGATTGCGAAGCCCTCCATCAAGATAGGGGACATGTCCCTGGGGGAAATGCTGGTGAACTGGAAGGACGGAGCCCCCCAGTCAATGACTGTCATGATGTACAACAAGGGGGATAACGGGGCCATTGGCAAGGATGAATTTGACAAGCGCCTGGAGCTCATCAAGGAATCCCTGACCGCTCTTACCGGGATTCAGCCCAAGGAGTACCGGGCCTCCCGTAAGGAGGCGGTAGTCAAAGTCAACGGCTGGTCCTGGATTTGGGACAACGGGGCGATTACCTTGGAGATCAATACATCGCGGGAGGGCAGGGAGTTTGAAGCGGAATTTATCCGGATGAAGGCCGGTCCCACGGAAGATTCCATCGCGAGGGGAGATGCTTCTTCCCGGGCCAGAAAGGCGGATATCAAGCAGCACGTCAGGAAAGAAGGAAAGCGGGTGGTGATTCAGGATATTCCCATGGTGGACCAGGGCCAGAAAGGTTATTGCGTGGTGGCTACCGCCGCCCGCATTTTTGCCTATTATGGAATGGACTATGTGGATCAGCATGAACTGGCTTCCCTGGCCAATACCTCTGCGGACGGAGGCACTAATACGGCGGCAATGGCGGAAAACCTGAAAAAAATCGGGACGCGCTTCCAGATACGGATCAAAGTGCTGGATTCCCTGGCGAATTCCCGTGATTTCAGGAATCTGCTGAAAGCCTATAACCGCGCCGCCTCCAAGCTGAAAAAAGAGAAGGTGGAAAATGAACATGACTGGTCCGGTTTCTGGGACAATGCGGACGGAGAAGTCCTGAAGCTGGCGCGTGCCGGATCACCGTCCCAGGTGGACAGGTGGCTCAATGCCATCAGGCCCTATATCATGGCGGGCATCCCCGTGTTTTGGTCCGTGCAGCTTGGCATTGTTCCGGAACCGTTGCGTTTGTCCCAGACGCGCGGAGGCCATTTGAGGCTGATTATCGGTTTTGACGAGGAAAAGAAAACGCTTATCTTTTCAGATTCCTGGGGGGCCGCCCATACGGAGAAGGAAATGCCGCTGGCGGATGCCATCGCCATTACGACGGGGCGGCAGGTCATGCAGCCTTCCAAATAACAGGTGCGGCATATCCCCTCCTTCTCTGCCGGAAAATCCGTAATATTCTCTCCGTGGTGAAGCAATTCTGCTGGCATGGGCAAGGCGCTGTATTATACTTGCGCCATGATGAACAGAACATTGGTGAAACATGTCTTGGACAGTGAGGAGGAAATGCCGGACGTACTGATTCAGGGATGGGTGCGTACGCGCCGTGATTCCAAGGCTTTTTCCTTTCTGGAGGTGAATGACGGTTCCTCCGTCGCCTCCCTGCAGGTCGTGGCGGATGAGGGTATCCCCGGCTATGAACGGATTGGAGAAATGGCTACGGGGTCTGCCGTGAGCATCCGCGGCGCTCTGGTTGCCGGGCAGGGAAGGCAGCGATGGGAATTGCGCGCCGCTTCCCTGGAGCTGGTGGGGGCTGTTCCGGATTCCTATCCCTTGCAGAAAAAGGGGCATACGCCGGAGTTTCTGCGTTCCATCGCCCATTTGCGCCCCCGCACCAACCTGTTTGGAGCCGTGTTCCGCATGCGCAGCAGGCTGGCCTTCGCCATCCACCGCTTTTTCCAGGAAAGGGATTTTTCCTGGGTCAGCACTCCCATTATTACCGCCAGTGACTGCGAAGGGGCCGGAGAAATGTTCCGCGTGACGACTTTGGATGTGGGAGACGCTGCTTCCCGTGACGCCTCCCGGGATTTCTTCGGCAAGGCGGCCTACCTCACGGTAAGCGGCCAGCTGGAAGGGGAAGCGTTCGCGTGCGCCCTGAGCAACATTTATACCTTTGGCCCCACGTTCCGGGCGGAGAACTCCAATACTACGCGCCATGCGGCGGAATTCTGGATGGTGGAGCCTGAAATGGCATTCTGCGACCTGTATGGAGACATGGACATGGCGGAAGAGTTTGTCCGTTTTCTCGTCGGCGATGCCTTGGCAAACAGCGCGGAAGAAGTGGAATTCCTGACCCGTTTTGTAGACAAGGGGCTGCGGGAACGCCTGGAGCATGTGAAGGAAACGCCGTTTGTGCGCTGTTCCTATACGGAAGCCGTGGATATCCTGCTCAAGAGCGGCAAAACATTTGATTACCCCGTTTCCTGGGGCATCAATCTGCAGAGCGAACATGAACGCTTCCTGACGGAGGAGCATTTTAAATGCCCCGTCATCGTGTACAACTACCCGAAGGAGATTAAACCCTTCTATATGCGCCTGAATGAAGACGGAAAGACCGTTACCGCCATGGATGTGCTGGTGCCCGGCATTGGTGAGATCGTGGGTGGCAGCCAGCGTGAGGAGCGGCTGGATATTCTGGAGGAAAACATGCGCAGCATGGGCATGAATGCGGAAGCGTACCGGTGGTATGCGGATCTGCGCCGCTACGGCACGGTGCCGCACGCCGGATTCGGGGCCGGGTTTGAACGCCTGTTGATGTTCGTGACCGGGGTGACCAACATCCGCGACGTCCTGCCTTTTGCCCGTACCCCGCGGAATTGCGAGTTCTGACCTGCTCTGGAAAACGGATTTTTCCGTCTGGAAGGATGCTATATGGTTCCGCAGGATAAATGTTGCGATATAAGGGAGGCGTGCGCAAACCGGGCCAGCGGCAAAAGAAAACCCCGGCTTTCCTTGAGGAATAAGCCGGGGTAGAATCAGACATGCGGAAGAGGCTACTGTCTCTTTCTTCTTAACAGCAGACCGCCCAGTCCCAGGAGGCTCAGCGTGGCCGTTGCGGGTTCCGGAACGGTTTCGTAGTTAATCAACACCTTGGTGACGCCGTTTTCCGTGACCTGTGCCACGCTCGTTTGAATTTTGGGGTCGCTGGTGGAAATATCCAGGCCGAACAGATCCAGATAGAGATTTCCTCCCAGTTGAGCGGATTTGATGGAAGCCAGTTCAATAGTTCCGCTTCCGGAAAGGCTGCTCGTATCCAGTATGCCGGCGAAGACGACTGTTTTTCCGTTGGTCCAGAAGCCGGAGATATCCGTAGCGGTCAGGGTGCCGTGTTCTTCCGCCGTAAACGTGCCGAAATTCAATGTGAAGTTACGTCCCAGCCCAAGGGCATTGCTGGATTCAAATATCAATTGGGAATTGCCTTCCAGCGTGAAAGAATCGACGTTGAGGTCTCCTACAGTCGTTGTGCAAAGCAGGGTGCTTCCAGATTCTATGATGACTTGTCTGGTGGCTCCGAAATAGGATTGGGAGGTGGACCAGGTGACCGTTCCGGCATTTTTTCCGATGATGGCATTATCGCTATTGCTTTGCGGATAATAGCCGTTCGGCGTGCCATTTACCGTCCAGTTGTTGGCGTCTCCGTAAATTCCGTTTCCTGCCGCTCCGCTCCAGATGTAGGTGGCAGCCTGGGAAAGACTCGTGGAAAGGCAGCATAAGATGCAGAATGTAGATAATTTCATGTGTATCAGGTACTTCAAAAAAGCACAGGTAACGGATTCCCAATCCGTTGTCAATGTAAATATCTGAAAAGGGAACCTATCGGGCAGAAATATTTTTATTACTACTCAAATGAAAAGAAAAATATGAGAATGAATTTAATCATAACATTTTTATTATTAAATATTTGTTGTTGAATAAAAAGATATCGGATTGGGAATCCGGTATGAACATGATGTCTTATATGTAAACGGGGAAGAGCAATATTCCTTTCGTTTTTTTCACTTCCTTTTCTGCACTTTTTTTCATGAATTCTTCGCGACTCCCTTCCATCAGCATTATCCTGACCGGGCATAATCAGGAGCATTGCATCCGGGATGCCATCCGGAGCGTATTTGGGCAGGATTATGAAGGGCCGGTTGAAATCATCCTTTCGGATGACGGATCTTCCGACGGAACCTTCGCCGTCATGCAGGAAATGGCGGCTCAATACAGGGGGCCGTACCGGGTAATCTTGAACCGGAATGAAACGCCGCTGGGGCGCGGGCCTCATATCCGGCAGGCGGTTGGTCTGGCTTCCCATGAATGGATTCTCCGTCAGGATGGGGACGATTGTTCCTTCCCCTGGAGATGCAGGTTTTTTGCCTGGGCAGTGATGGAGTATCCGGATGCTGTGGCTGTAGTCAGCCAGATGATTAACGTCTATGAGGAACCGGGAGTTGCGTTTGAATTCCCGGCATTTCCCTCCGTTCCACGGGAAATGCCGGCTGTCGTGCTCCAACAAGGGGCTTTTTCTTCTTCAGCTCATTATGGACCTGCTATGATCATCAGAAAAAGTGCATACGAGTGGGGAAATGCTTTTCCGATAACGGCTAATTTTGAGGATGATCTAATGGCATTTCACGCATGGTTGCAGGGTAATATTTATGAATTGCCGGATACGGCTCTGTGTTATTACCGTTTTGCAGCACAAAATATCTCCGCTGTCAGTAGCGCATTCCGGTTTGCCGACATGCAGACGGCAGAGGCTTTTGAAAGGAAGGACTTAGTAATGTTGGAGCAGTTGAAAGAAAGCGTAGAAGCGGGGATGAAACTGTGCGGTGAGTTGCTGGAGAGCTTTGTTCTGGTCTTTCGTTCGCGGAAAGAATTGCTTGCTGAAATAGAGGAGAGGAGAAAAAAGATAAGCTATATTGATCAGTTGCAGAATTGGTGGAATTATTCCTTTTCTCAAAGATGGTCCTTAAAAGGACCAGGAAAAAGGGGTATAGCCCGTTGTTTGCCGCAAAAGCTGTATTTATTTTGCATGGTCTTCTTTTTCAAGCTTAGGAAAGTGAAACGGGCCGTTTGCGGCGCCCGGCAGGATTTGGAATAAGGGTAAGGAAACGCTTGAAGGAGGAGGGGAACTTTTGCTCGGACGGGTTCTCTCCGGTCCGGCGTTGTTTTTGATGGAGAGGGGGGCGGAAGATGGCTTCTCCGGCTCGAAAGAAGCTGGATTGATACGTGGCGGTTTTTCTCCGGAAAAAGAAAAAGCGCCTTTCCAGAAAAGATGGAAAGGCGCGGTGACAGGTTCAAGGGGGAGATCCCGAATTAGTACACGTCCCGCTGGTAACGGCGGTGCTGTTTCATGTCCGCCACATATGCCGCGGCTTCCTCCGGAGTTTTATGGCCCCAGGTCTGGATGACTTCATGAAGGGCGTTGTCCACGTCCTTCGCCATGCGGGAGGCGTCCCCGCAGACGTAGAAGCAGGCGCCGGCTTCCAGCCATTTCCAGAGCTCTTCGCCTTCCTGGACCATGAGGTGCTGCACATACACCTTCTTTTCCTGGTCGCGGGACCAGGCCACGGACAACTTCAGTTTGCCGGTGCCGGTCAACTGGTTCAGCTCGTCTTCATAACAGAAGTCGGTGGCCCTGTACGGATTGCCGAAGAACAGCCAGTTGCCGCCCTTGGCACCGGAAGCGGCGCGTTCCTCCCAGAATGCCCGGAAAGGGGCGATGCCGGTGCCGGGGCCCACCATGATGATGGGGGTGTCCCCGTCTTCCGGAAGGCGGAAATTCTTGTTGGTATGTACGAATACCCTGGCCGTATGGCCCGGCTGGAGGCGGTCCGCCATATAGGTGGAGCAAACGCCGCCGCGCTTGCGGTCACGGGCCGTATAGCGCACCGCGCCCACGCACAGGTGAACCTGTTCGGGATGGGCGTTCGGGCTGGAGGCGATGGAATAAAGGCGCGGCATGATCTTTTTCAGGATGCCGACGAAAGCCTCCGCGGATTCGAAGGAAGCGGGGTATTCCGTGGCCAGATCCAGCACGTCCCGGCCCCACAGGAAATCGCTGAGGGCGTCCTTATCCCCGGCCAGAAGCGTGTCCAGCTCCTGGCTGCCGGAGGCGGCGGCCCACTTGGTCAGCAGGGCTTTGTTGACATTGGTAATGTCATAGCAGTGAACCAGGGCGTCTTTCAGGCTTGTGGTTTCCCCTTCGGGCGTGGGAACCTGGGAATCCGGGCTGAGGCCGAGCTTGTCAATCAGGGCGTCCGCCAGGGAGGGATCATTGGCGGGAATGACGGCCAGGGCGTCCCCGGCAATATAATTCATCCCGGAACCGTCCAGGCTGTATTCAATGTGGATGGTTTCCTTGGGGCTGCCTTCCCCGGTGATGTGCCTGACGGAGAGGACGGGAGCGGGAAACGGATTTTTTTTGCCGTATGGTTCAGTGGTCATGATGATGGAGGGGGGGGTGAAAAAGAATATTACCAGCGGATAACGGCGGCGGACCAGGTAAGCCCGGCGCCGAATGTGACCAGGACGACGTTGTCTCCCTTGCCGAATCTGCCGGAACGGCGCGCTTCGTCAAAAGCGATGGCGACGGCGGCCGCGGACGTGTTGCCGTACTTCTCAATGTTCACGAACACCTTATCTTCAGGAATGGAAAGGCGCTGCGCTACGGCGTTAATGATGCGGAGATTGGCCTGATGGGGAATAATCAGCTGGATATCGTCCGCCGTGAGGCCGGCGCGTTCAATGACGCTGGCGGCGGAGGCCTTCATGCGCGTGACGGCATGGCGGAAGGTCTCATTGCCGCGCATGGCCAGGGTAGCCAGGCGTTCATGGGCGTTTTCCGCTGTGGTGGGGCAGCGGGAGCCGCCGCCTGGAATCTGGAGCAGGTCATGCAGGGAGCCGTCCGAACCGATATCCGTGGCAAGGACGGAACCTTCCCCCTCTTCCCCTGTGGAGGCCTGGAGCACGGCTGCCCCGGCGCCGTCCCCGAACAGGACGCAGGTGCTGCGGTCCTCCCAGTTGACGACGGTGGAAAGTTTTTCCGCGGCGATGATGAGCGCCGTTTTCATCTGGCCGGTGCCGATGTACTGGACAGCGGTCTTCATGGCGAACAGGAAGCCGGAGCAGGCGGCGGAAATGTCAAAGGCGGCGGCATTCTTGGCGCCAAGGGCATCCTGGATATAGCAGGAAGTGGAAGGGGTGAACGTATCCGGCGTGATGGTGGCGACGATAATCAGGTCAATATCCTCCGGCTTCAGCCCGCAGGATTCCAGAGCGCGTTGGGCGGCCTTCGTCCCCATATGGGAAGTGTACTCGTCAGGGGCGGCGATGCGGCGTTCCACAATGCCCGTGCGTTCAATAATCCATTCGTGGGAAGTGTCCACCATCTTCTCCAGATCCGCATTGGTCAGGCGGCGTTCCGGAACATAGGAACCCGTACCGATAATCTTGACGGGCAGTCTTTTAAAGGGAATATCAGAATGTGCGGCCATAGCTTTGGGCGTATGATGAACAGAAAACGTCCTGACGTTTTATGTGGAAACAGTCTAAAAGAAAGAGGGCCTGATGACCAGCATAAAACGCAGGACTCCTTCCATGTCGTAAATGAATGGCTTACAACAGCCACCCCTGGCCGTTGGCGGGCGGCGCGGCTCCCATCTTGAGATAGGCGGAGGGCATCGCCACGCGCCCTCTGGGGGTGCGGCTGATGTACCCCTGCATAATCAGGAAAGGCTCGTGCACGTCCTCCAGCGTGGAAGCGTCCTCCCCTACGGCCACCGCCAGGGAGGAAAGGCCCACCGGGCCGCCGTTGAACTTGTAAATCATCGCTTCCAGCAGGCGCTTGTCCATCTCGTCCAGGCCGTCGTCGTCAATCTCAATCATGGTCAGGGCGTCGTGCGCCAACTGCTCCGTAATCACGCCGTCGCCGCGCACCTGGGCGTAATCCCGCACCCAGCGCAGCAGGGAATTGGCCACGCGGGGCGTGCCGCGGGAGCGCAGCGCGATCTGCAGGGCGCCCTCCGGGTCCACGGGCACGTTCAGCAGCCCCGCGGACCGTTCGATAATGGCGCACAGCTCCTCCCGCGTATAATAATCCAGTCGGTTCACCAGGCCGAAGCGGGAACGCAGCGGGCTGGTCAGCATCCCGGCGCGGGTGGTGGCTCCCACCAGGGTAAACTTGGGCAGGTTGAGCTGGATGGAACGGGCGTTCGGCCCCTGGTCGATGATAATATCCAGCCGGAAATCCTCCATGGCCGGGTACAGATACTCCTCAATGGCCGGGTGCAGGCGGTGGATCTCGTCAATAAACAGAATATCCCCCTTTTCCAGATTGGTCAGCACGCCGGCCAGGTCTCCCGCCTTTTCAATCTGGGGGCCGGAAGTCGTATGAATGCGGCAGCCGACGGCATTCGCGATAATATTGGCAAGCGTCGTCTTCCCCAGGCCCGGCGGGCCGCTCAACAGGATGTGGTCCAGCACGTCGTCGCGCTGTCTGGCGGCTTCCACCATCAGCATCAGGCGGTCCTTAATCTTCTCTTGGCCGCAGAACTCGCTGAAAGCGGGCGGTCTGAGGGACAAATCAAAAGCGGAGGAGGGGGCCTCCGTGGTGCGTGTGTAAAAGGACTCTCCCATGCGCAGGACTAGCAAACCCGTCTTTGGGGCATCCGTCAAGGGGGAAGTGTGGTCGGGAAACGCCTTTTCCGGGACATGCCGGAAGCCTTTGGCCTTTTTTGAGGACGGGAGGAATGCGGAGCCGCGGAAATGATGATACTCGGTGAACGGCATGTCCCGCCTTCTCTCCTTACAGCGTGGATTCCCATTTTTGCCGCGCCTTCCCGGAAACTCTCGGAACCCTGGGCTTCCGGAATCCTTCAGTCTTCTCTTCCTGTCTCGCTCCTGAAACTTCTCAAACGGCTGCTGGTTAATCCTGGAGCCCGGACGGAAAGAAGCTTATCAATAGCGGTTCTTACCTGAACCTTCCCCGATTGCACGGAAGCCGTAAAGGTGGAGAAAGAGAAAAATTCTTATTTGCTCCGCAGGAAAAACAGGGCAGGGAGGGCGAAAATCTGCCATGCCCTCATGGATAATTTTTGTGAACCACGGAAACCTGTTCCTTTCAAAACTTCTGGAAATACGCTTCGTTGTTGTTTATGCCCGTTGAAGATTTTCTCGCGCTGTTGGGGCGCTTTTCATCCTTTTCGGGCAACAGCCGGAAACGTGAAAAAACTCGGGGAAAACGGGAAAATACCTTCCGGATGAAAAAAAGATTGCCAAACCTCTCTTCTGCCGTTACTCTGCTCCTGCTTTCTTATCTAGCACAATCTCCAACGGGCAGGTGTCAGAGTGGTCGAATGAGCACGCCTGGAAAGTGTGTGTACCGCAAACCGGTACCGAGGGTTCGAATCCCTCCCTGTCCGCCATCAATTTTTCGCCGCAATATATTCGTAATGAGTATATTGCGGTTTTTGTTTGTAGGGGTATGGGAGAGAAATGGGGAAAATTTGACGAATCACTTACTTCTGAAAAAATTATGATTCTTTGCATGGCGAATGACAAAAACGATGCCAAAAAATAGACGTAATTTACTTATAGTAAACGCAAATAAAAAAACATTGATGCCCCACATTTTTTATTGTTATAAATAGCGAAGTATGACAACCGCAATTGAGCTTTTAGAAAAAAATGGCCCTATGCTTTCCGGTCAATTGGCTGATTTACTGGAATCAGGAAAAATTAAGCGGAATTCTATCATGAAGCGAATATCGCGCCTAGGGCCTCCTGTTGAGAAAATTAAGGGTATATTCGATAAAAATCAATGTTTCTGCTTTCTCGATTCCCAACGTGACAGCTATCAATTTAAAACTGCATTAGTCGAAGCCTTTAAGCAGTCGGCATCACATTATTATTCTCTTATAAATGCATTAAAATTTCATAAAGGCATTCTCCCTCAAGATCAATTAGCTAGCTTTACATCAAATCCCATTAAATCGCTAAAGTCACGAAAAAAATTCGATATTATATTAAATGATATAATAAATTTTGGATTAATAAAATATGATGGAAAAAATTATATTCTCGATAATTTAGAATATGAAATAAATATACCCTTTTCAAAGGCGATTGAATTATCCAAGCAACAAATTCTAGAGCATTTCTATGATTGGGCGAGAAATATCTCACTTATATCATATGACAAAGGACTGTTTCATTCTGAATTTGGTAAATTTCAATGGGCATTTGTTGCTCCTTCATATATAAAACCATTTCAAACATGCAAAAACAATAAAATACTTGGCGGATTTTTAATTGCTGACATTCTTATTGGGAATCCAATTTCTATCGAAAATGTGGAAATTTTAATCAAAAAAATTGATATAATTAATACACAAAGATTGCGACCTTCAATGATATTTTTATTAACAAATGAAAATATCGACAAAACGGCTTTTCAAAAGCTTAAAGAAAATGGCATTATTGTAGCTCAAATTAGAAATTTATTCGGAAAAAAATATGAAGATATGATAAAAAATTTAATTGAAGTTGTATCAAATGCTTCTGCGATACTTAAAAAATCACCAGATAAATTTGAAACGTTAATAAAATCACTGAAGAAATTTAATGATGGTAAAATAAATAATTTGCGTGGCGATTTATTTGAGTTTTTAGTTGGGTATTATTATTCTAATAGTTGTAAAAGTATATATATAGGATTGGAAATAAACCATGAGGGATCAAAAAAAGAACTAGATGTCTATTCAATATTTGAAAATTATATAATAATAGCAGAATGCAAGGCTTATAAAAACAATGTATCGTTAGAAGAAGTTAAAGAATGGATTACTGAAAAAATTCCTTTTATATACAAATATCTAATATCAATAAAACCCCCTCATGAAAAAGAAAAAAAGATAATTTTTGAATATTGGTGCACAAGTGGTTTTGATGAGGACGCTCTAGAATATCTAGTTTCATGCTCTAATAGAACAAAAAAATATGAAATAAAATCATATGGAAAAAATGAAATAATTTCTAAATTTCATGAAAAGAAAGAAAAAAATGTGACAGATATAATTAATGAATATTTCTTTCAAGATGTGTGATTTTTGATGTTCTGATTTTTCCTCCTGTTCCTTTCTCCATTCATAATCGTCCACCACTAATCTCTTTCAAGCCTTCTCTTCTGCTATCCATCTCCTTGCGATCCTCCATGCATTCTCCAAACTCATGGGGATCATCAGGGCTGGTATTGTAGCTCTAAATCCTGTTCCAATCAGAATTTTCTTCTTCTGGATAATTATCCATATCTGACTGTTTTTGCTCAAAATGCCTTCGTACAACGAACAAACTTCCTCATGGGAATATTCTCCCAAATGATTAAACGCAGGTATACAGGGGAAAATTCTCCCTTCATTTATTTTAATATACATCGAGTGATACCATTTTCCTCATAACTTGCTTATTGCAACGCGCTTGTAAAAATAAAAAACATTTTTACAACATCATTTGACTCTCTCATATTGCTGTATAAACTCATTTACGAAATCCATGTGCAGGAAATTGCAGGTGCTGCATCCGGAGAATCATTTATATTCACGTTATTTTATTCTAAATGCCTCTAGGATCATTTGTAAGGATTTCAGAGGAATGATGGGTATTAACCTCTGTAAATCTTAAAAATTATTGTCAAAATTAATTTTGCCTTACAAATGGCTAAATGGACTTTCCTCTTTTCCCATTTGATACATTTCCTAATGGAGAAAAAGTTTCCATTTTTTGAAAAAACAATTTTGAAGCGTTTGGGAAAGTACCCCCTTCGTGCAGGAGTCTCCTTGTATATGTTGGGACCAAACAGAGATGATCTATCAATTGGGGGAGTGCGTTTAGTCTGGCGGGGGTACTGTGCCATTTGCCGTGCCCTATATGGAGGAATGGACTACGGTACCCCGCAAATCAGAGAAAATCTCCTGCAATCTCCAAACCCTTTTTTATTTTATATACTTCCGTGCCGTTTCGTTCTCTTGATAGTCGAGTCTCCTTTTAATATCTTCCCATTCCTCAGGAGTCAATTCTCCATCAAATCCACAAATGGTGATTTTGATCTTCGGTTTGGCGAGCGTATTAATCTTGATGTTGTAGTTATATCCTCGGCAATGCCAAGAACCGTTTCAATCGTTCTGTATTCTCCTTTTTTGAGCTCGTAAGCCTCCCCTGACCTCATGGTTATGGAAACATGATCCCCGGAAAATGTAATTTGTTTGAGTTGCCTATTTTTACTTGGTGGGAACTTACCTGTTCTCAATAACCTTTTGAAAAAGGAAAGTTCTTTAGTGGTGTATGTGATTGGTTCAGTATCCATTGTCCTGGTTGGTTGTTGTTGTATTGGTAGTTTGAATGGTCGGAGATTGATTCCCTTCCATCCATATTTTGAATTGGTGATGAATGTAATAACCGCCTCCTATGCAGATAATCCAGAAAACGACTGACATCAGCCAGATTCCGGCGTCTTTCCATACTCTTGACGTCAATTCTCCCGGAACTTCCTCTACAGCCAAATAGGAGCTTCCCATGAGCTTATACAGGTGGTAACCGGCTCCAATTTTGATTAACCATCCGAAAAACAGATAGAGCATAACGGTTCCTTTAGTCCAAGTTTTGCATGGCTTGCTTTCATCCAAATCAACCAGGTCGTCGTAGGTTGTTCTTTCTCCTTGGTATCTTCTGGTGGATTGAGTTGAACCATCGGGTTTGCAAATATAGACGGTATCTCCTCTCCTGAGAGTCACGGACATAGACGTAAAACCAAGCAATTCACCTCTTCTTGTAAACAAGGTCTGTCCGGACATTAATCCCCTCTTGTAATGCTGAATTTATCATAATGAAGGATATTTTTTTGAGACCCCGTATTGGTTTGCCCCTCTTTGACTGTCTTCGCATAGGGTAAGCAACAGAATGAAAGGGCCAGCAAATGGAATTAAGCCCATAAACAAATAATTTCCGCTTTTCCCTACATCGTGTAATCGACGCACTCCAACGGCGAGATTGGGTACCATTAGTGCAAATAGGATAAGGTTCGCCACGATAATGAATAAACTTCCTATTCCCGCGATGCTTTCATCGCTATTTTCTTCACCTACAAGCAGTAACATAATACCGACAATGGCAGGAAAGTTGGTGAGTATTACAGTTGCCAGATAGAAGATCCAATATTCCGTACGGGTAGCCCGCCCTGTAAAATCGGCGTATTTTTTCAGACATATGATAAACTCAGTCATCTTGTTACAAATCCATTGTTCGTAAATTATGTGGAGGTGTTTTTGCTCTTTCTATAGAACCCTATGAGGAAAACGGCAGAAAAAATGAACGCCAGTGTATTCCAGACATAGAGGTCTTGATAAATTCCAACGTCAAGGGATAGCAAAGCACCAAGGGAACAAAGAATGCCCGAAATCAAAATACCCGGTTTCCATTGCTTGATATGCGTGAATATCCCCATCCCTCCGGCTACAAGAAGGCAAAGAGAAAGCGCCATTCCTGTTGATCCTACTTCTTTTCCGCTAAATGCTGCTGCCAATCGTCCTAATGTGGCAACTTGGTCTGCTTGCTGGTAAACATAAAGTCCTAAAACTAGAGACAGGATGCTAATTGTCATCCGGGTCTTTTTCCAAGCCAAGACTTGTGAATGTGTTTCGTTTGTTTCTGATGTAGACATGATCGTTTTTTCAATTATGAAACTCATTAATATTCAAATGTATTTATCTCAAATGTTCCCTTTGCTGGAAGTTCCCTACCCATCTTCTCTTTCATTGTTCCGTATGCTATGGCGATCTTGCCATTGAATGTGAGATTGAGTTTGAATCCCACCCAATTTGACTCAATTTGCAAGGTTCCTACATTAGTTCCCGTCTTTTCAAAGACATAACTACCTGTAATCGTCCTAGTTGTCTCATGGTCATTGGCATCATATTCGACAGCGCCAAACGTAACGGTTCCGGTACTGAAAACAAAATCCTTGGCTTCCAATTCAAATCCGTCTCCTTCTTGGTAGTCTACATACATGCCTCCCGTGAGAGTTTTACTTTCCAGCGTTAATGGAGCTTCCGTCCCATTGTTGTCGTCACTGGATGATGACTTGCTGCAGGATGCAAGCAGAACAAAGGAAGCCAAGGCAGCACAACAGAATTTTGCTGTGACAGGAATCTTTTTGATTATCTGGTTCATATCCGTTATCGATTTGCCCCCTGAATAATATTTCTATCTTATTCAGGGGGAGATTGTTTAGTTGCCGGAAACAGTAGTCGTGAACTTGTTGTAGATTCCGAGAATACTGTAAACTTTGGTATCGACTGCCGAAACAGTTGTGATTCCGGCGTTCTTTTTGGCCGCTTCAATGGATGAATCCCCCAGAGCGACCAATCCGCAATAGGATTTGGATTCGGATTTACCGGTTCTTACGCCACTGGCAGATGTTGCCTGTTGAGGTTTGTTTACATCCGAATAGACAACGCCAATAGGCCCCATAGTTCCGCAACTGCAAAGGAGAGTTGCGCTGATTGCTCCAAGTAATAGTGTTTTAATCATTTTGATGTCAATAGGTTGATTCTTAAGCCATCATGAGTTTTCCCCCGTCTGGTTGCGGTGAATTCTCAGTTGGCGACTCCATATTGTCGCCTTGTGAGATTTTTGTAAACACTTATTATCTCAAAAAGATAATTTACGGATGGATGATTTCGTGTCATGATCAACCCATGAAACGAACAAAGAACAGAATTATATCAATGAATTGCATTGAAAAATGGATGAAATCCAATGGCTTGACTATTCCTCTTGTCGCCTCGAAATGCGGCATCCCCGAATCAATCGTCCGCAATTGGATATCTCAAAAAGAGATTCCTATGAAATTTGCAAGCTGTCTCCAGGAATTGATTGCAGGATCGAACGAGGCTCCTATCAAGTGCATTGGAGGGAATTGCGATGAAGGGCTCAAATTTGATATCTCTTTGACCGACTATTCAACATTATGCAGGAAGGCCATGGAGTCGGGATGTTCTGTTAATGAACTAATTGCCCATGAAATTGACTCGCTAGGTAATCCTTCGTAATATGTATCAAATGGAGACAAGGCAGTCTTGTCTTCCATGAATATTCTGATAAACTCCCTCACATGAAGCATGTGGGGGATCAATCCGTATTCAAGAACGAAGTCAAGCAATGGCTCAAAAGCCATGACCTCGATTACAAATGGATGGCCCAGCAGTGCGGAGTATCGGAAATTACCGTCCGCAACTGGATGTCCCAGAAGACAATTCCTCCTTTGAAGCAGCAACTTATTGAGAGAGTCATGGTAAAATTGCCTACTCTCAATCCTGCTGTTAACCAGGTGATTACTCCCGGTGTAGAAGTAGATGCCGCTTTGACTTTGACAGTCAAATTGTCTCCCGAACTCTATGATAAACTAGAAACCAAGGCTTCCAAGCAGAATAAAACCGTTGGAGATTTGGTCGCGAGAGCTATTTCTGGTTTGATAGAATAGAGTTTTGATTTATAAGATTAATTTTTTTGAGATTAAGTTAAGATGATTTTTGAGAAAAATTTCAGTCATCTTTACTAAACCGCTCGTTGCAGTAAGAGCAATTGACTGGGTTATCGTAATCTATTCCATCAATAGTAATTGTATCTCCACAAAATTCGCAACGAGTGGGAAATGTTTCTTCACAAAATATACACTCATACACGTCTCCATCATCGTCTATGAGTCCCTCTTTGCTACACTCTGGACATACCCCTACGACAGGACTAATACCACCTGATATTCTTAAATGGTCATCACCATAATTATTTCGAACAATTTCTTCAGAAGTATATGTGTTTTTACATTTCTGGCATTCAATACTAGGAGAAAAATCATCACTCAATGGTAAAAGAAGAGGACTGCCGCAAGAGGTGCATGATGATTCAGAGATTTCATCTTTTAATCTATCTGAGATCTCCTTGTACGTTTTAATTTTTTTATCTATCTTTTTTTTCTCTCTTTTAATTATTTCCTCAATTTCGAGAATCTGTTCCCATTGATTTTCGTCAAACCATTCAGCCGGATTTTCACATAATTGTTCATCCACAAAATCATAAATTAACTGGTGAGAATTTTTCAACATTTCAATCAATTCCCCACTACCTGCTTTAGGGGAATAATGTTCGATTTCGTTTCTTACTTTATTTATCTTATCTAAAATCTCATGATTTATCTTAATACGCAAGGAACTGAATCTTTCTTTAATCGTATTAACATCTACTGTTTTTCTACCTGTCCCTACGGCGATTACCTCTTCTCCTCTCCTTTCAAATTTGATTTTATCTTTTAAGAGAACTTCATCAGATTCATTTGGTGACAATCTTCTTAATTTTTCTTTATACATCAGGAGAATTCCCGCATATATATTGCGCACGGCCGATATGGTGCGCTTTTTAGCTTCAATAGAATTAAGATCATGCCCCTGTGCGCGTAAATAATCATCAACACCTACTTGAATACTTAATTGTGCATTTTCTATCAAGTTCATATATTCGTATTTTTAGTCTATTCCGGATATTATAGGAGTACATCAGAATAACTCTATAATACTCATTCTCTGTATTTTATCAAGTTCATTTGACACACTACATTAATTTTACGACATAAATAACTTACCATAATTGAGTTTTACTGCGTACGAAACCCTGTTCCCACGGTATAATGAACTCATACATGGCAGCGAAGAAGTTCAAATTATGCAGACTGGTCCAGGAGAATGACGGACGGTACCGCGTCTACTGGAATACCATCAACCCCGACGGTTCCACCAGGAACAACAAATGCCGGGTCAAGGACAGGAAGGAAGGCTTGGAAAAATGCCGGATACTTGAAGAAGAACTTTCACAAACCGGACTTGTAGAGGAAACAATCATTGATCCCGAAGACAGAATCATGATTGATCGATTCTACAAAACCAATCCTTCCATCTCCCTTGCGGAGTTCATCCGGCGCTATATGAGCTTCGTCGCCCATCCCAAGCAAAGCAGGACAGTCGGGGATCTCTTCAAGGAATGGAAAAAGCACAAGCTTCTGACGGCATCCAACAGGGAAAACATCCGCCTCACCCTTTCCAGAGTCAATGTCTTCAAGGACGTATTCGGAAAGAAAATCGTCAGCACGATCCAGAAAGACGAAGTGGAAAAATGGCTTTATGGCTTGGATATTGCCGAAAAGACACGGCAGCATTACCGGGCGGCCGTCATCTCGTTCTTCAAATGGTGCGAAATTGACATGACCAGCATCAAATGCCCCAAGGCAGTACGCCCTGAACCCGGTATTTATTCTGTCGATGAAGCCGTTCAAATCCTCCATTATACCAAAACTCATCAACACAGAATGCTCGCTCCCCTGGTCATTGCCATGTTCTGCGGAGTAAGACTATCCGAATTTGAGTATATTGAATGGAAAGAACTCGATTTGAGCAATCCCGATGAAGACGGAGACTTCTACTTGTCAGGAGGCAAAACAGGACGCCGTATTGTCCATCTTCCCAGCATCGCCAAGAAATGGCTTCTTACATGCGAACGTAGCAATGGACTTGTCTTTGACTTTGGACGATGCAAGAAACACGTCGACCGCATTTATGACGCCTTCAGGAGGACAATTCCCGAGTACATCGAAGCCAAACAGAACGGATACCGACACAGCTACTGCACCTACAAGGTTACCTGTTTTGGCAACATGGCCAGCGTAGCCGACGAAATGGGAAACAGCATCCAGATGATTCGGAAGCACTACTACAAGCCGACGAGGAAAAAGGATGCGGAACTCTATTGGAAACTGACTCCTGAATATGTTGACTTCGTTGCCAATTCTGCTGAACCAGATGGTAAGTGCTTTGATTTCAATGAGATTTCCGAATTCAGGAAAATAGTTTGATCTAAATAATTCTAATCAATTAGTTCGCTTGATTATTTTGTAGAGGGTCGGTTTTCCAGTAGTCTTTTCTATTAGTTTTTGATCTAGGAGCTGACCTAGTATTGAGTATACAAGATAATCTTTTTGGGCACCTTGATGCATTGACTCTAGGCCTAACTGTCTTGAAATTTCTGAATTCCTCAATCCATCTGGGTTCTTTTTAAGGAGTTCCAATATTGTATTCTGAATAATTTCAAGTGCCAGTTGCGCCTGCTTTTTTAGAAAGCTTATCTCCATAAACGTATAGAATCTTAACAAAAAGGAATTGTCAAGGATCTCTCCAGATCCATTTTATGTAAAAAACATGCCCTGGACAGCTGTCTTGGGAGAAGGATTCCAAACTCCATTGGAGGCTATCCAGACTCCGCCACGGTCAAATTACACGGGACTCGCCTATTCATCAAAAATGAAGCCATATGTCCTTATGATCAAAATATCTCCATTCTTTCTATTGAGCCCAAAAACTGGCAGACAGCTGTCTTGAAGTACATGTTCCCAAATCCGTATGGGATAGGCCAGGCTCCGTTATGGGCAAATTTCCTTGGGTCTGTATCAGGTATACATGGAAAAAATTCCTTCTCCATTTATTTTATATATACATTGTATGAGACCATTTTTAACACAATAGTATTGTTATCAATTTATTATGAAAAACGGTCGTTTATTGTGCGCAAGAAAATACCCCGAAGGCAGCAAACGGCTTATTCTTAATAATTCCCCAGAATTGTTTGTAAGAATTGGCAAAATGTCCCCTTTGTTTATAATACCGGACGGATACCCGGAAATTGTCTACATACCTTCAAATCCATTGAGAATTAAATTCCCTTGAACCAGATGTTCCTGCTGTTGGATTTGAACGGTCTTCCCAGCAGGAACATGCAGTACTTCATCCATCCGGTTTGATGATGCCCTGGATCATAATATTGCCCTCGGAGAAAATTCCTGTCCTGTAGTGTAATGGAATCGTTTTCCCGGATTCCCAGTTCGTCCAGCTTTCTCCTAATCTGGCAGTAATAGACATACCTGGTTCCTTCCGTCAGTTCTGAGCACCATTCAAAGAACTCTTTGCCCCTGTATAGCAATATGCTTTCAGGGACACCCGGTTTCTTCTTTTTCTGAGTTGCCCAATATTCCCGGAGTTCCTTGACAAATTCATTCCACGGTTTTTGAGTGTATTTGTTCTCAATGGGACGCCTTCCCCTCTTATTTTCTTTGTATTTGATAGGTCCTTCGTTCAGGTAATTGTTGATCCATCGGTAGACAGTTGCAGGACGTATACCCAACTTCTTTGAAATGGTTGGAACAGGATTTTCCCTCTTATAGAGCAATACTGCTTTCCTACGGAGTTTTTCCCGTTCTTTCGCAGTCAGTTTTCTTGTGTCCTGCTTATCCGCCGGAACAAATGGACGTCTCCTTTTCCTCATTTTATCTGCGAGTATCCATACAGGAAACAGGCGAACGAATCAATAGGATTATCATTATATCCTTATTATCATGTATTTTAGGGAATGTATATTTCCATAATAAAAGGACACTTATGAATAAAAAGAATCTCCTGAAGCTACAGGAGTATGAAAAAAATACATACTCAAAATAATAAAAAAATGGTGGGTGCAACCAACACCCGTGTCGCAAAAACAATCATCAACAACTCCAACCTCATCAATGCCAAGCAAACGGCTGAGAAAATCGGGTTGCTCAAAAAGGACATGAAGCAAGTAGACGCCGAGAACTTGTTGAACGCCCTCCCTCTCGTCCAGGAGAACGGAGAACTGGCTCCAATACTTCCTCCCAAGAAATATGTCTACTTCACCATCCCGGTCAACAAGGTCAAGCACGATCTCTACAGGATGCTGTTCAATCCCAATATCAAAGACGGTTCCCTCAACAAGAAAACCAGGGCAAAGATCACCCCTGTCTTTGAAGAGGCTCTAACCAGTCTTGGCATTGAATCCATCCCGGTTCATTCCCGTATCCTCAAATCCTATAACCTGAATTCCATCTTCAAGGCTGAGGTCAGCTCACCGGCGTTCAAGGCTCTTATTGAAAATGAGAGGACAAGAAAGCCAAATAGTGACATCTCATTCACGTCAACGATTGCTGGCAAGAGTTTCGCCAATACATACAGTAAAAATGAAGAGCATCCCCGGGTATTCAACATGTTCACCCAAATGCCTTCCTCCGTACGGCAATATGTATTCAAAAATGTGTATGGGGTTGACATGGTTGAAATCGACCTGACCAATTCCATTGTCCAGTGCCTTGCTGCACGCGGCCAATGCATGAAAATGCTCGAAGCAATCAAAACCAATATCCTTCTCCCTAGAGATCAAAACGAAAGGGAAGAAGCCAAGGAGAAACTCATTACATGGATTTTCTCCCTGTTGTCAGGTACAGCCGATAAAAGGTGGATCACAAGATGCAAAAACCAATTGAGGGAATTTCTCACTGACGACTACTTCGACGAAATGGAATTCTTCATCAAGGCGATCGACGATCTGGATTCCCCTCATACCCTGTTCCACTATGAGGATATCCTCCGGGAGTTCTGCCGGAATCATCCAGTCTGCATCAGCCTCCATGACGCCGTGTACATACCGGCAGACAGGACTGACCTGATTGATTCGCTCAAACAAACCCTAGACGAACACAAATACTACTACAAGGTCAAATCCCTCTAGGATCATCCTGGAGAGCGGCACGGATTCCCTCCTTCACTGGGGGGAATCCTTTCGCTTTTTTATTTCCCCGAGAATTAATAAGCGTTTGTAATGAATAACTTACGTAACACTATCCCTAAAGTATTCATTTTCAGCTCAGTGAATTCATTGTTAATCACTTACAATCAATGATTCGAGGCTTCGAATCCCTCCCTGTCCGCCATTTTATTCTTTTTAAAACCTTGCAAAGCTCTTGATTTTGCAAGGCTTTTTCATATCGTGATTGCGCAATATTTGTCCGTTTTTGCAAAAAAGTACATATTAGGTCGTATTGATTTTTTAAGGCCATAGTTAGACTAAAAAACTATCGTAAAATATTTTAGAGTTAGAACACAAATTATAAATTAATTTAATATTAATGATTATGTCATGTCATCCTAAGGTCTTTATTTCTTATTCTCATGATGATGAATCCCATAGGAATTGGGTTTTAAAATTGGCTATCCATCTAAGAAGTCATGGAGTCGATGTTATTTTTGATCAATGGGATTTGCGTTTAGGGTATGATTTGCCTATGTTTATGGAGCAAGGATTATCTTCATCTTCTCTAGTTGTATGTATTTGTTCTTCATTGTATGTAGAGAAAGCTGATATTGGTAAGGGAGGAGTAGGTTATGAGAAAAAAATATTGAGTGCTAATCTTGTAGATAATGTAAAATTAAATTATGTTATACCTTTAATTCGTAATAATATTAAAGAAAAACTTCCTGTTTTTTTTAAGTGGGTCTTTATATATAAATTTTAATGATGATGATAAATATTATGATTCGTATAGAAAATTATTAGAGCGTATTTATGACGAAGATATAAAGAAAAAGCCGTCTTTGGGAGAGAATCCTTTTCAAAACAATGATGTTTCCCAAGAAATAAGTCTAAATTTAGCGTTAGACAAAATAAAATACATAAATCCTTTATTCGAAGGAAGAGTATTATTTGATTATAAATCAAATAACGGTATTTATACAATTGGAGAGGGGGATTTTTCTTTTGTTACTGCTTGGTCTGAACGTGGAAATAATTCTATCTATTGTTATAAGGATAAAGTTAAACGAATTGGATATAATTCAAATTATAGAGAATTTCCTCTGTTTGATGAAATTAGATTTTTTGATTTTAGTTCACGAACTCGATCAATTAATGTTGGTGAAGTAGTGGTTTTAGAAAATCGTTTTAACAATTTCGTAGCGATAAAAGTTAAGAAAGTTATTTGTAAAAATGAATGTTCTAACCATCTTTTAGAATTTGAATACAAAATTTATTATTCAAATTCTCTTGTGGAATAAAATTGTTTTCTATGAATTATTTATTTTTATAAATTTGAATTTTTTAAACTCTTTTTTATATGATTTTTACTCTCCTTTATTTCACTGTGCGGAATCATTTGAGAACAACATTTTAAAACATTTGAGAATTGAGATCAAACAGGGATAGGTTGCCAATTGGGAGTTTTTGATCTGGTAAGAGGGATCGTACCGTTTGCTGTGCCCCGTATAGCGGAAATATCTTACGAGCAAAATAAAAAGGGTGGAATCAACAATGATTCCACCCTTTGGTGAGGGAGTTTAACTTCTTAATAATCTTCCATCATCAAAAATACTTTCAAAAGAATTGAACTTGAGCCCCTATTTTTCTTATCCGTTTGCAGCATATTTGATGATTAAAGGGAATCGTCGGGATTGCCGAATCACATTACTCGCTTAGTTCGGTGATGTCGGTTTCAGGTTTCGGGTAGCCTTTGCCGGCAATCCATTTTTTCGTTTCCGCCACCATTTCGGGGGTGACGTTAAAGTCGTACTGGGCATAGTCGCCGATGTGGAATGTTCCGGGTTTGAAGAATCCCCATTTCTCAAAGAAGTCCGTCAGGTCGGTTTTTGTGACGTCACAGCATGCCTTGACGAATTCGAACTGGTATTTGACGGTGTCGTTTCCTCCGTAGTTTCCCGCGTTGTTGCGCAGGTACTCCATGACGTCAGGATAGAAGTCGGGGTGTCCGTTTTTGGTAAAGTAAAGATGGAGCTGCCACAGGGGAACCAGCTTGTTGAAGACATCCTTAGATTGCAGGTAGGCGATTTTCCCTCCGATGATTTCCTTGCGCGCTTTGTCGTAGCTGTCCTGGCGTTTCAGGCGGCTTTCATTGCCTGTTTTGGCTGCGGCCTGCAGGGAAAAGATGTTGTTGCTGACTTCTGTCATGCCGCCCCAGGTCATCGGGCGCATTTGCATGACGTGTCCTACTTCGTGGGAGAATCCCCAGCAGGCATCGCCTTTGAGAACGTTTTCAGGGTCGGTTACCATGCGCATTGTCCCGTCGTTTCCGAGGTAGGCGACTCCGTCTCCGTCGCGGAACATGTAGTAGTTGAAGTTCACGCGGGCCAGGACGCGGTTTTCCGGGATTTTGCCGTATTTATCCAGGCCCATCAGCTGGTATTGGATGCCGATGAGCTTGTCGTAGGCGTTGATAAGTTCGGTTCCGCGGTCTTTGGTGAATTTTTTCAGGAATTCTACGGGGTAGGCAACCTGGATGTATTTTCCCCGGGCATCCATGATCGGAGAGGCGGCCTGGTCAAGCAGGCGAACCCAGTCCTTGTTGGTGTCGCCCCGGGTGGTGTCAAAGTAGCCGTTGGCTTTGCCGGTTACGAAATGGACGGGGATTTTCGGAGCCTTGCCGACGTCTTCGGTGAAGTAGCTGATATAGGCGTTGGAGGGCGTTTCCACGTCAATGATGTTGATTCCTTCCTTGAGAGGAATCTGCTTTTTGTGCAATCCCCAGCCGTTGGGGTCTTTTGTGGGCTGCACTCCTTCGGCCGGCTTGCGCATCAGGTTTGGCAGCAGGAGGCTGATTTCCTGCCCCTCCGTCTTGCCGACCAGGACGACATGCCGCCCCTTTTCCAGATAGACGCCCGTCATGTTGTCGTATTTGCTGAATCCATCTCCGATTCTGAGATTTTTCCCCGTCTGGCTTGGTGAGGGGAGGGCCCGGTATTCGGCATACAGGTAGTCCGGCTTGTAATGGCCTGCCAGGATTTTGGCCGCGAGTTCTTTCATCGCGTCAGACTGGAAGGCGGAGGTGTCTTTCACATCCGGCTTCAGGGAGGTGCAGGAGGAGTCTTTGAACAGTTTGAGGTCGTTGCCGATGTGTTCCGGCGTGTTGGCGGCAAATACCGCTGCGAGCGACAGCAGGGGAAGGGATAGTAATGGAAGGATTCGGTTCATGACAGTACGGGAAGCAGGTGATTCTGCGATGGTACAAGATACAGGTTCCGTTTTCTTCTTCTTTCACCATTTTTCTCTTGATGAATAAATAGGCAAGCGGTTTGTCCGGAGAGAGGCCGGGCGGTTGATGTGTGGAATGGCTTTGGCGGTACGGCAGGGATTTTTTCAGCCAATTTCGCGTTTCCGGATATTTTCCCCGGTTCCGACGGGCGCTTTTCCGGGGATCCGTATTCGGATGGGCACGTTTCTTGCTGGCTTGAGTTTTGGGCCGAAGCCTTCCGGGCTTCCCGGCGGCGGTATCGCGTTCCTGCCGCGCGTTCCTCTTTAGTGTTCCTTTTTCTCTGGTCTTGGCGCACATGCATGACATGGTTGTTGTGCGGCAGGGGAAAATGGAATAAGGTGGAGAGGATGATGAATTCCGTATTCAAGTGTTTGATGAGTGCCGTATGCGCCGTGGCATTGCCGGCGTTCGGGCAGGAAGAGAAAACCGGTTTCCCTACGGACAGGGCTGTGACCGTATTCAGCGCCGGGGAGGGTAATCCCTATGCGTCCATCCGTATTCCCGCCCTGCTCAGTATCGGCAAGGGCCAGCTCTTGGCATTCGCTGAAGGACGGTACAAAAATACCGACCAGGGGGAGAACGATATTATCATGAGCGTCAGCAAGAATGGCGGGAAGACCTGGTCCCGTCCCCGGGCGATTGCCAAGGCCCATGGCGCCACGTTTAATAATCCGTGCCCCGTTTATGACGCCAAAACCAGGACCGTGACTGTCGTATTCCAGCGTTACCCTGCCGGGGTCAAGGAGCGGCAGCCCAATATCCCGGACGGATGGGATGATGAAAAGTGCATCCGCAATTTTATGATTCAGAGCAGGAATGGAGGTTCTTCCTGGACGAAGCCGCAGGAGATTACGAAGACGACCAAGCGTCCTTCAGGAGTGGATATTATGGCGTCCGGCCCGAATGCGGGAACCCAGCTGAAGAGCGGCGCCCACAAGGGCCGCCTGGTGATTCCGATGAATGAAGGGCCGTTCGGCAAATGGGTGATTTCCTGCATTTACAGCGATGACGGCGGCAAGAGCTGGAAGCTGGGCCAGCCGACTGCCAATATGAAGGGCATGGTGAACGAGACGTCCATTGCGGAAACGGATAACGGCGGCGTGGTGATGGTTGCGCGCCATTGGGGCGCAGGCAATTGCCGCCGTATTGCGTGGTCCCAGGATGGCGGGGAGACCTGGGGACAGGTGGAGGACGCTCCGGAGCTGTTTTGCGACAGTACCCAGAATTCCCTGATGACGTATTCCCTGAGCGACCAGCCTGCCTACGGCGGCAAAAGTCGCATTCTGTTTTCCGGGCCCAGCGCGGGCCGGCGCATTAAGGGACAGGTGGCCATGAGCTATGACAACGGCAAGACCTGGCCGGTGAAGAAATTGCTGGGCGAGGGCGGTTTTGCCTATTCCAGCCTTGCCGTGGTGGAACCCGGTATCGTTGGGGTGCTTTATGAGGAGAACCAGGAGCATATTAAAAAGCTGAAGTTTGTTCCCATTACCATGGAATGGCTGACGGACGGAGAAGACACAGGGCTGGCTCCCGGCAAAAAACCTCCTGTTCTCAAGTAGAGGAAAGCCGGCCAATACGTTTTTCCCTTCCGGAGGTGTTTCCGGGAGGAGGAGATTGAATGCTTTCTTCCGTAGCGGAGCGTTATGGAAGAAGGCAGATCTGGCCTTATTACTTGATGGATTCAAAGGCAGGAGGGGGGGGAATTCAACGTACTGATGGATTGGCCGGGGCATAACTCCGGGAGGATGAGGCTATTGGAGATACGGCGATGTTCCAGCAGGGCTTCAATCATCCGGATAAGCCTGCGCGTCGTTTTTTCTGCAGGGGAGCGGTAGGAGGTAATGGGGGGAGTGACATGGTTCAGGTAAGGTTCATGAACCAGGCTGAGCAGGCTTATTTCCTCCGGGATGCTTTTAGCCATGGTGGCCGCCCAGGAGATGATGGATATCAGCATTCTGCTCCGGGTAGAAATTAAGGCGGTGATACCCGTATCCGCCAGGTCAATTCGGTTGAGTTCCTGGGCTGCCTTAATGGCATCCGACGGCATGCGGATGACATAGGGGGTATAATGTTCCCCCTGGAAGGAGAGGAACCCCTGTTCCATGAGCCTGTTGCCTCTCAGCTTGGAATCCGGTATGCAGAGCGCGATCCGACGGTGTCCTTTCTGGTACAGGTAGCCGGCCGCGTGTCCGGCCAGCACTTCCCAATGCGTATCCAGATACGGCAGATTGGAGGAAGGGTAGGAAACTCCCCGGACCAGGCAGGGGATGCTTTTCCGCTTAAACCACAGTTGTACTTCTTCCGTGGTACGGTAGAGTATCCAGCAGGAGCCGGGATGTTCTGTTTCCAGTTTTTCCAGCCGCATGTCCGGATTGTTTTTTTCTGCCCATGTGGCTTCAACCAGCTGAAGCGCCATACCTTCGATTCGCAACGCTTTTTCCAGTTGGTAAAGTTCCACCCAAATGCTTTGGGGGATGTCCCGGATAGGAACGGAGGAGAGGAAGCAAACGCGTTTTTCCAGCAGGGGCAGAGGCTGCACAGGGCTTGTAGAAGTCCTGATGATTTTCCTGGCCCTGTTTTTATCCGGAGCCGCTATGAAGCCCTCTTCCTGCAGCTGCGCGAGGGCTTTCCGGATGGTTCCCCTGCCGGCGGCGAGCGCTTTGCTTAGTTCCCGTTCTCCGGGCATGGCGTTTGTGAATTGCCCGGACCGGAGGCGGTGCTTTAATTTGGCAACGGTTCTTGACTGGGCCGTTTCCCCAGGGTGTGTATCCATGGGGGAATCATACTTTCTGGTTACTTCTGATGGCAAGCGGTCTTGCCGGTTGTGTTTTTTCCGTTCCGCGTTTTCCGGGAGCATGGAGGAATATGATGTTCAGGAACGTTTCAGAAGGCGATTAACGGAGTCCGGATCATTGGGGTCAAAAACGGTTTCTCCCGCTCCTGTGTCATTTTTGATCTTGGGGTGATTGTTCCCCGCATATTGTTTGACCATCTTGTCCGTATCGCTGATTTTGAATCTGACGGAGAGGATGTATGGCAATTCCCCTTTGTCAAAGTGTCCGTAGGTAGTGCATACCAGGGTATGGTCCGGCAATAGTTCGGCGGCCGGGTAGGCGCAGTCCCAACCGTTGCGGTTGTCCTTAAAACGGATTTTATATGAGCCTTCCGTGCCGTTTTTCAGGTCTTCCCACCGGCCTATCCATGCTACCCAGTCTCCTTCCGTCGGGCTGGCGGCCTGCCCTTTCTTCCTGGTCGGGGGAGCATCCCTGAATTGAACCAGCAGCCTTCCGTCAGGCAGGGGAAGAATCTGGTGGCGGTCTCCGCACAGGGCTGCCGGCAGTTCTTTGGGGGGAGTCCATGTTTTACCTTCATCTTCGGAAAACATGATCTGGGAGTTATGGTGCCTGCTGTTTTCCCGTAACAGCAGCGCGATTGTTTTTCCGTCCGGGCTGCGGACAAAACCTCCCTCACACAGGTGCATGTCCCTTGTCCCTGGGAAAATGACCTGGGGGGAGGTCCAGGTCAGCCCACCGTCTTCCGTAAAGGTGACATATTGTTCAATGGTGTGAAATTCTCCATGTCCGTCTTTGCCCCGGGCATTGGCATGGTAGGAGGCCATATAATGCCCTTTTCCCGTTTTTAGAGGAATCAGGTCACTCATGACAACAATGCCTCCGGCCTGGTTGGGAATGGGGGTCAGCTCGGACCATGTTGTTCCGTTGTCTTCACTGACCGCCATCCGGTTTCTGGGGGCTGTGTTTCTGTTTCCCCCCTGAATGCCGCTGAAAAGCAGAATGCGGCTCTTGCCCCGGGAGTCTTCCGTTTCATATAGTGTGGGTACTTCCCTGCTGGTTTTCCATGATTCTGGAACTGGCAGCCTTTCGCTCCATGTTTTGCCTCCGTCCGTGGATTTCTTCAGGATGATTTCCCCGGAGCCGTGCCCTTTAGGATAAACGCACAGAATGGTTTTTCCGTCTTTCAGCAATAGCGTCGTTGGATGTCCCAGGTATTTTCCTTTTTCCTTGTCGACTACTACCTGGGCTTCTGTCCATTGATCCAGATCAACGACAGGGAGGCCGCTCCGGATGAACGCTGTGGAAGGAGAATGGTCCGGTACGGTGGCCTGCGCCGGAAGGTATGACGCCAGGAGCAACGCTGCCAGGGATGATAGGTGCAGATTCATGGGAAATGGATGTTGTGATTAAAGGGTGAGAGATTTGCGGCGTCTGAAGGGCAGAAGCGCCATGCCAAATGCAAGCAGCAATGCGCTTGCCGGTTCCGGTACGGACGATGTATGAATTTGAAGACCTGTGGGAACCATGTTATCGTTACGGGCAATAAAGTCCTTTTGCCAATTGGAGCCGACTAAAGCGAGCTGGTTGACAGACGGCCCCGTTCCGGCTGCGTTATCCATGGAATTGTCGATGCGCCGGGAACCGTTGATGGAGAAGAAATCGTTGTCCCAGCAGTCTCCTATGCTGATGGTGGACAGATCCGTTTCAGTAAACATGGCGTAATAAGTAGTGCCTGTATTTAAAATTGGCCCGTTGCTAAAAGTCCATGTTCCGGAAGCATAGTTTCCAGTAGAAATGGTATTGTCCGATTTGCCGATAATGGTTTGGATACCGCCTGAATGTTGCACGATGAGCAGGCCTGTTCCGTTTTTTCTGGCCTCTCTCAAATTGAAATCAATAGATGTTAGACGAACTTCTGCATCCATTGGCTGGGAATGCGGCGTGCTGGTCGTGATAAGCCTTGACCCTGCTTCTCCCAGGCAGAAAGACCATCCGGTGCACAGGTACTGGGATGTGGGGGAGAGATCGGGGGGGGCGCTTGTCCATGTAGTAGCCGCGATTCCCGTGGAAGCCATGCTTCCGGTCAGAATGATGGCGGCAAGTGAATAATGAATAGCCATAACGGAACCAATATCACAGGGCGGAGGCTCCCGGCTCAAGGATATTCAAGAAGGCTTGAAATAAGACCGTTTTTTAATTAAAAAGAACAGGTATATGGCTTATGGTAAATATGTTTTGTGTAGACTCCATGTTTGAAAGAACCATTTTCCCAAAGCCGGTGAAACAGGGTGTATCCCATTTCATACGGGTTCATAAAAAATTATTGCCTTGATCGGAAACGCCGGGCAGATATTCTGCGAAGCATCCGTTGCCCTTGGAGCTTTTCCCATTTGGGAAGGCCGGTGAGCGGAAGGTGATTCCCCGTTTCAATATATGTCCTGGATTTATCTGGTGTTGGCCGGTCTCTGCGAGATCGGATGGCCTCTGGGTTTCAAACTTTCTCAAACGCCCGGCACAGGGCCCGGCAAATTCGCCGCCTGCATCGCCTGCTCCGTTTTCAGCATGGTTCTGAGCGGTTTTCTTTTGTGGCTTGCCCAGCGGAACATCCCCATCGGCACCGCTTATGCGGTGTGGACCGGCATTGGCGCGTTGGGCACGTTCCTGGTTGGTATTCTGTGGTTCGGGGATTCTTCCAATATCTGGCGCATGCTGGCGGCATCCTTCCTGCTGATAGGCATTATCGGGCTGAAGTTAGCCCCCGGGCATTGATGTGGTCTTTGGAATCCTTGCCGGGTTCCGGGAAAAGCCGTCTCCGCAGCTTTCCGGATAGGAGGTCTCAGTAGTGGGAGATGGCTTTTTCCCACACGGTCCCGCAGGCGTCGGAAGGCATGCGCCAGTCCCCGCGCGGGGAAAGGGAAATGGTGCCCACCTTGGGGCCGTCCGGCATGCAGCTGCGCTTGAATTGCTGACGGAAGAAACGGCGGATGAAGATGCCGAGGCAGCGGCGGATGAAGTCCGGCTGAAATTCGCCGCGAAAGGCATGTTCCGCCAGGTGCAGGATTTTATCCGGTTCCGCACCGTATTTAATGAAGTGGAAAAGGAAAAAGTCGTGCAGGTCGTAAGGCCCAAGCACATCTTCCGTTTTCTGCTCAATGGTGCCGTCGTCCGACGGCGGCAGGAGTTCCGGGCTGACGGGAGTGTTGTTGATGTCCGTGAGGGTGGCTGCCAGTTCCGGGGATGATTCTTCCGCGATGTGTTCAATGAGGCAGCGTATCAGCGTTTTTGGAATGGAGCAGTTGACCGCGTACATGGACATGTGGTCCCCATTGTAGGTGCTCCATCCCAGGGCAATTTCCGACAAGTCCCCTGTTCCCACGACCAGCCCCCCGGTTTTATTGGCCAAATCCATCAGAATTTGCGTGCGTTCGCGGGCTTGGACGTTTTCATAAGTGGTGGTTCGTTCGGCAGGATCGTGCCCGATGTCGGCGAAGTGCCGGAGGCAGCATTCCGAGATGGGGATTTCACGAAGTTCCACGCCCAGAAGGCGGCACATGGTTACGGCATTGTCATGGGTTCTGTCCGTGGTGCCGAAACCGGGCATTGTCACGGCCAGAATGTCCGAGGCAGGGCGCTTCAGCGCACGGCAGGCGCGGGAGCAGATGAGCAGAGCCAGCGTGGAGTCCAGCCCGCCGGAGATGCCGATGACGAGCCGTTGCGCGCGGGTATGTTCCATTCTTTTGGCCAGACCTGCCGTTTGGATGGAGATGATTTCCTCACACCGTTCCCGGCGGCGGGACGGAGAAGGCAGAAAGGGCCGTGCCGGGTTGAATGCGTATTCCAGGCCGGGCGCTCCGGGAACCTGTTCCGGCAGGGCCAGATGCAGGGCATTCCCGGCAGGGAAAAAGAATTTGCTATCATTGAAGGAGCTTTCAGAGAGGCGCGCCGCCTCCAGCCGTTCAAAATCCACGTCCGCAAAGATGAGGGTGCTTTCCCTGCAGAACCGTTCCCCCTCCGCTGCTGGCCTGCCGTTGTCCGCAATGAGGGAATGGCCGCCGAATACGGTGTCTGTGGTGGATTCATGCACACCTGCGGAGGAAAGGACATAGGCGCAGAGGCATCTGCCGCTCTGCTGTCTGACCAGTTCCCTCCTGTATGCGGCCTTACCGGTGAGTTCCGTTCCTGCGGAAGGGTTGAGAATGGCTCTGGCACCCAGAAGAGCCAGTTTGGAACTGGGAGGAATGACGCTCCACAGGTCTTCGCATATTTCCACGCCAAAACTGAAGGGAGACGATTCTTCATGAAAAACGATTTCCTCCCCGAACGGGATATGCACCCCATTGATTGTGACTTCCTTCACTCCTGTACCCAATTCCCTGCCGGAGGTGAATTGCCGCTTTTCGTAGAATTCCCGGTAGTTGGGGAGCACGGTTTTGGGCACCAGAGCCAGAATGCGGCCGGACTGCACTACCGCCGCCGTATTATACAGAGCGTCTTCATGAAGGAAGGGCAGGCCCACCACGGCAATCGTGCCGGAGCCTTCCGTGGCTTCTGTAAAGCGGAGCAGGCCGTTCAGGGCTGCTTTCCTCAGGTTCGGCTGGAAGAAAAGGTCTCCGCAGGAATAGCCAGTAATGCACAGTTCCGGGAAAACGACGGCCGCCGCCTGCTGTTCTGCGGCTTTCCGGAATCCCTCCGTAAGTTGGTCGACATTGTAGTCCACTTCAGCCACGCGGAGCTGGGGGACGGCGGAGGCAAGTCTGTAATATCCGAACATGGGCGGCGCAGTCTGAAAAATGGAACCCGCAGATGTTCGTTTTTCCCGTAGTCAGGACACAATCCGGGAAAGGCGGGCCTGAGCCGGATACTAAAAGTTCATGAAGGACTTGTAAAGCCATCTGTAGGGACTGCTCCGTCCATGTTGCCGGGGAATGGGCAAGGAACGCAATCTTTCCCGCATGCCTTTCTGCATGACGGCCACCGGGCAAATCCGTTTTTTCCCGGGCTCCCGCAGCATGGCGGCTTTTCTTGAGCCGGGTACGGCATTGAGGCTGGAACAGCGGGAGAAAAGGAGTAAACCATACCCTGAAAACTAATGAATAATACTGACCGATTTACTGGAAAAGCCCGGGCTTATGCCCAGGGCAGACCCGATTATCCCGCCTCCGTTGTTGGGCTTCTGACGCGGGAGAGCCGCCGGGAGAATCCCCGTCTGGCGGATATAGGTTCCGGAACGGGCATTCTTTCCCGCGCCATGCTGGAGCGCGGCTGGACCGTGTATGGCGTGGAGCCCAATGATGACATGCGGAAGGAAGCGGAGAAACGGCTGTCCGCTTTTCCCCGTTTTCATTCCGTGGCGGGAACGGCGGAGCGGACCGGGCTTCCCGGAGCTTCGGTGGATCTGGTGACGGCGGCGCAGTCATTCCACTGGTTTGACGCCGCCGCGTTCAAGAGGGAATGCCGCCGTATTCTGTCCGGAGGAGGCAAGGTTGCCCTGATTTGGAACTCCAGGGTGGAAGACAGTCCCATTGCCCGGGAGGAAGGAAATATCCACCGTCTTTACTGTCCGTGTTTTTATGGATTCAGCGGAGGGCTGGCGAAGTTGACGGACAGCATTGGAGCGTTTTTCAACCACCGTTTCCAGATATTCCGCTTTCCAAATGATTTGTCCTACACGCGGGAGCAGTATCTCCGCCGCATGATGTCCACCTCCTATGCCTTGACGGAGGGCGGAGAAGAGCGGTCCTCCTGGCTGGACGCCCTGGAAAAGCTGTTTGACCGGTTTGAAACGGAAGGACGCGTTACGGTTCCGAATGAAACTGTGGTGTATCTAGGGAAGTGCTGAGGATGCGGTGTTCATGCATGGCCTCCGGAAAAGGAAAGGCCTCTTTTCGGTTCAGGAACTGAAGATGATGACGGCAAGGACGGCAATGATTGCCAGAACGACAACGATGGCGGTAATATAGCCGGGTTTGTGGGCATCAAGAGTCCACTCCTTTTTGAGATGGGAAAGATCCTCCCCTGCCGCATAGCGTGAAAAAAGGTCATGGAGCCGAGAGTAGTCCAGGTCTTTGGGCGTCATGTAAAGCTCACTGTCCTTTCCGCTGGCAAACGAAATTTCGCAATGGTAATTTTCCGGACTATTGCAGGTGGCCTGGAGGAATTCGTCACCGCGGCTGCAGATAATGAAAGCTTCCGTGTTATTTTTAATGCCGGACAGGGCTTGATCCCGCGTTTCACAGGGCTCTCCGGAAAGTTCCCAAACGATGGAGGGGGCGGAATGAAGGCTCATGGAATAAAAAATCAGAAAATATAGTAGAGAATTATTTTTCCTGCCGCCAGTAAAAACTTTCCTTTCTTCTTCCTGGGCGGAAAGTGTTCCCTGGCGCAACACTCCGGAGAGCGCTGGGAGCGCTTGAGGGTTGGGGCATTCAATGGCTGTTTTTCCGCTTATCATTCCGGTTTTGCATGGGTTCTTTCTGCCGGGGCGTTCCCTTCGCGTTTTTCCAGCCATGCAGGCTGACGTTTCCATTCCTCTGGAAATAATCATTCCGCGGCTTCAGGCATGGCTATTTTCTCTCGCTATTCTTGCTTTATTAAGGCAGGCCATCCATGTTACGATTATTTACTGCCATGATGCATCAGACTTTTTCCCAAGAGCCTTTTCTGGTTTCCGGATTGCATGGGGACCAGATTCTGGGCGCCCGCAGTAACCAACAGGATTCTTTCTCCATTCTGGCTGGAGAGGACGCATTGGTACTGGTGCTGGCGGACGGCATGGGTGGGTATACCGGCGGAGAGTTGGCCAGCCGCGCGGCGGTGGAAGGCTGTTCGCGGGCTTTTGAGCAGAAATCCGGTTTGCCCGGAGAGAGAATGAAAGCTGCAGTGACCGCCGCAAATGAACAGGTATGGTCCGCCCGGAAGAAAAGAGGGGAGGATGACGAGATGGGGACGACGCTGGTAGCAGCCTGGATAGGGGCGGATGGGCTGAGGTGGGTCAGCGTGGGGGACTCCCTTCTGCTGCTTATCCGGGAAGAGAAAATGTTTCTGCTTAATGAGCTGCACCAGTATTCCGCGGAATTGGAGCGCATGGCGGATGAAGGGATCATCAGCCGGGAGGAGGCTTTGAGCCATCCTGCCCGCCATTCCCTGACTTCTGCCCTGATGGGGAAGGAAGTTCCTTTGGTGGATTTGCGGGAGGAATGCTTTCCCTTATTTCCGGGGGACCGTGTTTTGGTCGCCAGTGACGGAGTGGGGCCTTATCTGGATTCCCTGGGGCCGGCAGGGATGCGGTATTTGTCCATGCTTTCCGCGGAGGAACTGGTGCGTTCCGTGCTGGACGGCATTAACCGCGACGGCGCGCCCAACCAGGATAATGCCACATTGATTTGCGCAGAGATAGCAAGGGCTTGATCTGCATTAGTGCGGCAAGTAGGTAATCTGCGGACGGGCGATTTTTGAGATTCACATCCTCCGTCTGCCGGATGATGAATAAAACCCCGCATGCGTTTCAGGCATGCGGGGTTTTATTGAAATAGCCGGAGTATTTCCCGTTCAGGAATGGTATTCCTGGAGGGAACGGGGTGATACCTTCACGTGCTGGGCGGAGCGGATGCCCTCCACCGTGGCCCTGGCGGCTGCGATGGTAGTCATGTACGGAATTTTCTTCTGGATGGACTGCATGCGGATGAAGGAGTCGTCAATCATACTGGTGCGGTCCACCGGAGTGTTGATAATCAGGTCGATCTGCTTGTTGGTGATCATGTCGCCCAGGTTCGGGCGGCCTTCATGCAGCTTGTTGACTACTTCCGTTTCCACGCCCTGGCCGCGCAGGTATTCTGCGGTGCCGCCGGTGGAGATAATCGTAAAGCCCAGGGAAATCAGGTCCCGGGCGATGGGTTCGATGAACTTCTTATCCCGGTCGGAAACCGTGACGAGCACCTTGCCGGAGGTAGGCAGAATGCAGCCCGCAGCTTCCTGGGCCTTGTAGTAGGCCATGCCGAAGTTGTCCGCAATGCCCATGACTTCACCCGTGGCGCGCATTTCCGGCCCCAGTACGGGGTCCACTTCCGGGAACATGTTGAAGGGGAAGACAGCTTCCTTCACGCCGATGAAACGGCAGGCGCGCGACTTCAGGCCCAGCTCCTTGAGTTTCTTGCCCAGCATGATTTCCGTGGCGTAGCGCGCCAGGGAGATGCCCGTTACCTTGGAGACGATCGGCACCGTGCGGGAGGCGCGGGGATTGGCCTCAATGATGTAAACCTCATCGTTGCAGATGGCGAACTGCACGTTCAGAATGCCCTTTACCTGGAAGTCCTGGGCAATTTTGGCGGCATGTTCCTCAATGGTGCGGATGTGCTTGGGAGCGATTGTCACGGGGGGGATGGCGCAGGCGGAGTCGCCGGAATGGATGCCGGCCAGTTCAATGTGTTCCATGACCGTGGCTACAAAAGTATCCGTGCCGTCGGCCAGAGCATCCACTTCCGCCTCAATGGCATTGTCCAGAAAACGATCGATCAGCATGGGATATTCCGGGCTGACCTGGATGGCCTCCACGCCGTAGCGCTTCAGGTTTTCTTCATCGTAAATGACTTCCATGCCGCGGCCGCCCAGCACAAAGGAGGGGCGCACCATGACCGGGTAGCCGATGCGGCGCCCCAGTTCCACGGCCTCCTCCAGGGAACGGGCCGTGCCGCTTTCCGGCTGGCGGATATTCAGGGCGATCATGCGTTCACGGAAATATTCGCGGTCTTCCGCCAGACGGATGCCTTCCGGTTGGGTTCCCATGATTTTTACGCCGGCGTCTTTGAGGGCCTGGGCGATGTTAAGCGGGGTCTGGCCTCCGAACTGGACGATGACGCCTTCCGGCTTTTCTTTCTCGTAAATAGCCAGCACGTCTTCCACGGTCACGGGTTCAAAGTACAGCTTGTTGGCCGTGTCAAAGTCCGTAGAAACCGTTTCCGGGTTGCAGTTCACCATGATGGATTCATACCCGTGGTCGCGCAGGGTGAAGGCGGCATGCACGCAGGTATAGTCGAATTCGATGCCCTGGCCGATGCGGTTGGGACCGCCGCCCAGAATCATGATTTTCTTCTTGTCGTTCACGGGAACTTCGTCCGCCGCGCCGCTGTAAGTGGAGTAGTAGTATTCCGCGTGTTCCACGCCGCTGACGGGCACGATTCGGAAGGTGGCCGTGATGCCGTCTTTCTGCCGGCGGGCGCGGACGGCCTTTTCCGGCACCCCGAAAATCTGGGCCAGGTATTTGTCGGAAAAGCCCATTTCCTTGGCCTGGCGCAGGGTTTCCGCGGAAAGGGAATCCCAGTCCTGCCCATCCAGGGAAAAGTCAAAGTCCGCCAGTTCCTTCATCTGTTCAATGAAATACGGAGTGATGCGGGTCAGCTTCACGATTTCCTCCACGGCTACGCCGCGGCGCAGGAGTTCGTAAATCTGGAAGAAGCGTTCGCTGTTGCCGTACGTGATTTTTTCACGCAATTCCGGGGTGGAGAGGGCTTCCAGCTTTTTCACACGGCCCAGGCCGGCACGTCCGATTTCCAGAGAGCGCACGGCCTTCTGGAAAGCTTCCTTGAAATTCTGCCCGATGCTCATTACTTCTCCCACGGCTTTCATCTGGGTGCCCAGCTTGTCGGCTGCCTTGGGGAATTTTTCAAAGGCCCAGCGTGCGAACTTCACGACCACATAGTCGCCGTAAGGTTCGTATTTTTCCAGGGAGCCTTTGCGCCAGTAGGGAAGTTCGTCCATCGTGACGCCGGAGGCCAGCTTGGTGGAGACGGAGGCGATAGGGAAGCCGGTGGCCTTGGAAGCCAGGGCGGAGGAACGGGATGTACGGGGGTTGATTTCAATAACGATGATGCGGTTGTCCTCCCGGTTGTGGGCGAACTGCACGTTTGTGCCTCCCGTAACGCCGATGGCGTCCAGAATGCGGTAGGAATAATCCTGAAGTTTATCCTGCACTTCCTGCGGAACGGTCAGCATGGGAGCCACGCAGAAGCTGTCTCCGGTGTGCACGCCCATGGGATCTACGTTCTCAATAAAGCAAACAGTAATCTTTTGTCCCTTGGCGTCGCGGACGACTTCCAGTTCCAGTTCCTCCCATCCCAGCACGCATTCTTCCACCAGCACCTGGTTGATGAGGGAGGCGGCCAGGCCGCGGGGGACTACCTGGCGCAGTTCCTCCACGTTGTAAACGATGCCGCCGCCCGTGCCGCCCATGGTGTAGGCGGGGCGCAGCACGACGGGGTAGCCCAGTTCAGCGGCCACCTTTTCAGCTTCCTCCACGGAGTAGACGGGTTCGGACTTGGCGACCGGCACGCCGATCCTGTCCATGGTTTCCTTGAAAATGATGCGGTCTTCGCCGCGGGCGATGGCTTCCAGATCCACGCCGATGACTTCCACTCCGTACTGTTTCAGGATGCCTTCCTCATGCAGCTTGGAAGCCAGGTTCAGGGCCGTCTGGCCGCCTAGGTTGGGCAGCAGGGCATCCGGGCGTTCCTTCTCAATCACGGCCGTGATGCGGTCCACGGTCAGAGGCTCAATGTAGGTGTGGTCCGCCATGCCGGGGTCCGTCATGATGGTGGCGGGGTTGGAATTCACCAGAACGACGTCGTAACCTTCGGCGCGGAGGGCCTTGCAGGCCTGGGTGCCGGAGTAGTCGAACTCGCAGGCCTGGCCGATGATGATGGGGCCTGAGCCGATAATGAGGATTTTGCGGATATCTTCGCGTTTTGCCATGGTATGATGCCTCTATGTGGTCCGTGGTGGTTAAAAATAAATGCCGGAAACAAGGTCCGCCCAAGGTGCGTTGCCTCTCCGCTCCGCATACCCGGCGCGTGACCTGACGCACAGTACGGGACGCCGGGCGATAAGTCCAGACAAAACAACAGGAATTCCGGGGAAAAGGCTATGGCCTTCTTTCCTTTTCGTACAGTGCCGCACGCAATCCGCCCTTGATATTTTCCACAGTCCGTATACCCTGCGGAGCAAGGATGAGGAACGCCCTGACATTAATTTGCTGTCTTGGATTGCTGTGCTCCGCAGCATCGGCTGCGGACCTTTCTTCCACGGGGAGGGGGAGCGCCGTGCCTTCGGGGGCGGCTTCCTGGTACCAGGCCCTGCGGACCGGACTTTCCCAGTTCCGGAACGGCGGCGGCTACGAAACCAGCAGGGAAGCCATGCAGGCCCTTGCGGAGAAAGCCTGCCGCTGGGACCCCCGCACGCGCCGTCCCGTTTTTCTTCTCCGTAACGCCACGCCCTCCTTCTGTTCCTCCGCCTGCTACCTGCTCCTTTTGAAATCCCTGCAGATATGGGACTCTGCACAGCCGCGGCCCGTTATTTCCGAACGCGCGTGGCTGGCCCTCATCCCCCGCTTCGGCCAGCATGACGGGGAAGGGCCGTGGGGATGGGCGAACGCCAATGGCCCCGGCCTGGCCGTCCTGGTGCACAGGCTGGGAGCCGGCATCAACTTTGAGGACTGGAGGAAGGCCCGTCCCGGCGACTTCATGAAAATTTTCTGGACGGACCGCATCGGGCGCCGGGAATCCGGCCATCTGACCGTCCTGGTGAAGGATGGAGGGGACCAGGTAACGTTCTGGTCCTCCAACATTCCGGACGGTTACGGAGCCAGGACGGTGCCCAAATCCCGGATCAGGCGCGTCATTTTCACGCGCATCACCAGGCCGGAACGGTTCAACCTGGCCCCCTCCGTGGGAAGCCACCCGTGGCTGTCCTCCCTGCTCCGGCAGGAAGTGGGCATGAAGGAAGTGCGCAGGCATTCCGGCATGCAGACCCCCTGACCGTTTCCCGCCGTGAAAAAATGCTCCTTCCCTCCTTCCGTCACCCCGGACTGTTCCGTGCTGGTGCTCGGTTCCCTGCCGGGAGACGAATCCCTGCGTCAGGCCCAGTATTATGCCCATCCCCGCAACGCGTTCTGGAAAATCATGGGGTCCCTTCTGGGGTTCGATCCCTCCCTGCCATATGGGGAACGCCTGTCCCTGCTCAACCGGGGCGGGGTGGGGCTGTGGGACGTGGTGGCCTCCGGCGTCAGGCCCGGCAGCCTGGACCAGCACATCTCCCAGGAACGGCCCAATGATATTGCGGCCCTGCTGGATCGCTTCCCGGGCATCGGCGTGGTCTGCTGCAACGGCACCGCTTCCCATAAATACCTTAAACGGTATTTTCCCGAACTGTTCCTTCGGGAAACGCTTTCCGTCATTCAAATGCCTTCCACCAGTCCGGCGGCGGCGCGGCTGACGTATGAGCAGAAATTCCGCGCCTATGAGGAAATCATGGCGCCCCTGCTCCGGAAGGAAAGGGAAAAATAGAGACCTTCTGCGCCTTTTCCAATGCCGTGCGCGGCCGACGGTAACAGGCGGGGTTGTTCGTCAGCAGGACCCGACGGCCGCCAGCAGGTGGACATCCAGGGCCAGGGCTTCGTGAATATTGAAATTCAAATCATCACGGAGCCTGTTGAGGGCCTCCATGCGTTTCAGCAATTCGTTCACGGGCATCTGGGCGGCCAGTGTGCGCACCTCCGGATGAATCGGAGCGACTTCCGGGGCTCCGGAGGCAATCAGGGCTGCCTGGCCGAACCAGCTGATGAGCAGTTCCAGGGCCTGATTGCGCTGTTCCAGATATTCCGTCTCTATCTGGGCGGCATTCGCGTCCTTATTGCGGGCCTCCCAGTCGGAGGCGTCCGTACCCTGGGCTGCTTCCCTGGCTTCATCTTTCAGAGCCTGATTCAGGTTTTTGGTGATGGCGGCCTTGGCCTCTGCCATGACGTCCATGAACCTGCTGCGGAAGGCCAGAGCGGCCAGGTCATTATTCAGATTGCGGCAGGTCTCCAGCCAGTGCGGGAGCAGGGCCTCCTGAATAGGAGTGAGCCTGAATTCTCCGGATTGCAGCAGATTGACGCGCACGCAGCGGGAAATAATTGTCTGGAGAAGCTGATCCGGCTGGGAGGTGGACAAAATGAGCAGACACTGGCCGGGCGGTTCCTCCAGGGTTTTCAGGAAAGCGTTGGCGGCCTCGTCATTCATCCGCTCCGCATCCATGAACACGGCTATCTTCCATTTCCCCTCCGCCGCGCGCTGTTGCAAAAAGGGTTCCACGGCGCGGATATCATCCCGCAGGATGCGGCGCGACTTGGACTTGGGGCGCACCAGCCGGCAATACTCGTCCCTTACACTGTCCAGATGGTCTGCCCGGATGCCGTTTATCAGCTCCAGCAGTTGCAGGATCAGGCGGGAGGCTCCCTGATGCTCGTCTCCCACGATGAGCAGGGCATGGGGAAGCCGGTTGCGGGAGAAGGCGGTGCGCAGCAGATCGAACGCTTGGGATGCCGTAAATGCCATATGCTCCTATGAAAACATTTCGTTGCGTCAGGGCAACAGAAAAGATTGGTATATGTCGGATATTTCATGTACTAAGGGGGCCGGTTATGGAACAAAATGACATCTCATCCCGGATTGTCTTTGCCGACCGCGGCAAGGTGAATGTGGAAAAAGGCGTGGAATTTGCCCCCAAATTTGACCAGAACGGCCTGATTCCGGCCCTCGCCATGGACCATATTACCCATGAACCGCTGATGCTGGCCTATATGAATGCGGAATCCCTGCGCATGACCATGGAACTGGGGGAAGCCGTCTACTATTCCCGCAGCCGTCAGGAAATCTGGCATAAGGGCGCTACCAGCGGCCATGTGCAAAAAGTAAAGCAAATCCTGGTTGACTGTGACCAGGATGCCCTGATTGTGCTGGTGGACCAGTGCGGCGCCGGAGCCTGCCACACCGGGCACCACTCCTGCTTTTACCGTTCCGTTCCGTTCGGCGATGAACTGAAAGCCCAGCCCCAGGGGGGGGCCGTCACGCTGCGTGAAGCGGACGGAGGCGTCGTTTTTGATGCCGAAGCCGTGTACGGCAAGGGCCATTAACTCCTTTTGCGCGTCAATCTGCGTTCTCCGGGTTGACGCGCCCTCTTTTTCTGCTGTAAAATCATGAATGTGAAAAAACTGTTTCTCATGATGGCTGCCGTTTCCGGGACGCTGGCCCTGTGCCAATGCTCTTCGGAAGCGCCTCCTCCTCCCGGAACCGTCCGCATGGTGGATCAGCAGGCGATTGCCCTGATGCAGGAAGCCAGGGCAAAGGAAGCGAAGAATGATCTCTCCGGGGCCATCAAGAAATACAGGCGCGTGGTGGAAAAACACCCCCTTTCCAGGGAAGCTCCCCAGGCCCGGTTCAGAATGGCGGAACTCTATGAGGCCCGCAAGGAACCTGCGGAAGCGTTTGACCAGTACCAGAAACTCATTGACCGCCACCCGGACAGCCCCCTGTACAGGCAGGCCATGTCCCGGCAGAAGGAAATGGCCTTCGGCGCTGCGAGCGGCGCGCTGACCAACCGCGTGCTGTGGATGTTTGATGTCAGGATGGATCCCACGAACGTCACGGAATGGCTGAAGCATGTGCGCGACAACGCCCCGTATGCCCCTACCGCCCCGCAGGCCATGAACGTGCTGGGCAATTACCTGGCCGCGCGCGGCCGGATGAAGGAGGCCATAGAGGCATACCAGAACCTGGTGGACAATTACCCCAATTCTCCGTTGGCCCCCACGGCCCAGCTCCAGATAGCCACCCTGTATCGCCAGGCTGCTGCGGACGGAGACCGCAACCACGTCAATGTGGCCCGCGCTCAGGAAGCGTATGAAGACTACCTTCAGCGTTATCCCAACAGCGCCCGTGCGGGAGCCGCCCGTGCCGATCTGGCGGCCATGAAGCGTGAGCTGGTGGCCCAGCAGCTGGAAGTGGCGGAATACTACCTGACCAAGATGAAAGATGCGGATGCCGCCGTCTTCTGCTACCAGGAAGTAGCCTCCAAAGGCAGCATCAATCCCGCCGCCGCCGCCAGGGCGAAGGCCCGCCTGAAAGAACTGCGCGTGACCAGCAGATAACAGGAACTCTCCGTCCTCATGAATCGTATCCGGAACGTTTTCAAACTCTTCCTGCCCGTTTTTTGCCTCCTGGCCGGTTCTTGCGGCTACCAGCTTGGCGGCACCAAGCCGCCCAAGCTGGAACTGGCCCAGACCGTCAAGGTATGCCTCTTTGCCAACAACTCTTTGGAGCCCCGCGCCGCCACGCTGGTGACCGGCGCCTTGGCGGATGAGCTGCAGCGGGACGGCACCTACCGGTTAAGCTCCGGCGCGGATGCGGATATCCGGGTGGAGGGGGAAGTGTACTCCATCACCTTCGACCAGTTGCGCTCCAGCCGGGAAGACACCTACAAAAGTACGGAACTTGGATTGCGCCTGTCTGTCAAATACCGTGTGGTGGACGCCAGGACGCAGGAAATCCTGTATGCCGGCTCTGCGGAGGAAGTAGGTCAATTCTTTGACCAGGGCAACATTCAGTCGGCCCGCACGAATGCCCTTTCCTATGCGGCCCGTCTGGTGGCTACTTCCATTGCGGAAACCCTTACCAATGGCTAATCCCGCCCGGTTCAGGAAAATTTGTGCTTATGGAGAAAGTGGAATACAGCGTTTATTTTGTTCCGGTGCCTATCGGCAACCGGGCGGACATCACCCTGCGGGCGCTGGACGTGCTGCGCAAGGTGGATGTCATTGCGTGTGAGGACACCCGCCATTCCGGTCTTCTGCTTTCCCATTATGAAATCCGCAAACCGCTGATAAGCATGCATGACCATAATGAACAGCCGCGCGCCGGGGAAATTGCGGCGCGCGCGGCTGGCGGAGAAAGCTTTGCCGTGATCAGTGATGCGGGCATGCCTGGCGTGAGCGATCCGGGCTATCGTCTCATCCAGACCCTCAAGGAAAAGGGAGTAAGCTTCACCGTCCTTCCCGGGCCATCTGCCGTGGTGACGGCATTGGTGGGGTCCGGGCTGCCTACGGACGCATTCTTCTTCGGCGGTTTTCTGCCCGTCAAATCCGGGAAAAAAAACGCTGTGCTCCAAACGGCAGTGGAAGCTTCCCATACCAGTATTTTTTATGAATCCCCCCATCGCATCGTCAAAACCGTGCAGGCTCTGGCGGCGCTGGATCCGGATATTCCCGTCTGCGTAGCCAGGGAACTGACAAAAACCTTTGAAACTTACCATCGCGGTCCGGCCTCCCGGCTGGCGGCGGAATTTGCGGAACGCCCTCCCAAGGGGGAAATCGTGCTGCTGGTGGGCGGCGTCAATGCCCCGCGGGCTACCCGTTGACGGGCCGGAAACATCATGTCAATAGCTGACCGTCACTTTAACCGGGCGGTGGTCGGAGGCGGCGGGAGCTTCAATTACCCTGCGTTCCTTCACATGGAACGCCTCCGTCTTTTTTCCCCTGTACATCCAGATGTAATCAATGCATTCCTTCGGATGCCCGGCGGGAAACGTTTTTTGGGCCGGATCGCTCAGCAGGATGAAATATTTCTTCATCCGGGTTATCGGCTCCGAATCCGGCGTTAAATTGAAATCCCCTGCAATAAAAAAAGGCTTGCTGCATTTTGCGGCCAGGGCGGCAATCATATCAATGGAAGCGCTGCTGTCTTCCCTGGTCAGGGACAAATGCGTGACGCAAAACCAGTAATCCCTGAACTCGGCCATCAACAGCACACGGGCCTCCTCCCTGCCGGGCAAAGGAATCCGTCTGACGCTCAAAGGCTTTTCCCTGGATAAAATGCCTACTCCATAGGAACCGCCTGAATAATCAATGGCCTTGGCATAGGTACCCGTCAACGTCGTCCTTGTGGCCAATTCCTGCAGGGTATCCCTGCCGCCGCTCCTGATTGTCCCCTGGTCCAGCTCCTGAAGGGCTACGACATCCGGTTTTTCCTCCGCGATTACCCGAGCCGTGCGGTCATAATCCCTCCTGCCGTCCATGCCGGTGCCGTTCTTTACGTTATAGCTCATCAGCGTGCATTCTCCGGCCTGCAGGGGAAAAAGGTTCAGAAAAAGCGCTGCGGCTGCACATAACCTGAAAATGAACCGTTTATTTCCTTTCATCTCTGTAAAAAGCTTCGTATTGCTGCCCGGGCTGCAGGTAATACGTGTTCCCTGTTCCCTTTTCTTGCAGAGAATCTTTTCTTCTTCCGGATAAGTAAGTCCTCCGGAGAGAAAGGGCGGCAACTCATTTCCGGTTTCCGGAGCAGGCCTCATTCGCTGTCGGCTCCTTCACCTTTGAAGATTTTTGAGTCATATGCCGGCAGAAAATGACGCAAATTTTATCAACTTGACGGCTGGAAGTGTGTCATGATAATATCCTATCATCATGCTGGAGGATAGGAGATCACGTTCCTCGCGCAAGACACCGGATTTGGTGACTGATGAGCTTATTCTCATTCTTCATGAAGCGGGCATGCTGGAATTCAATGACATTTTTCAGCGTACCGTTGTCGTGATGAAGGCAAAGCACATGTCCCTGGGCGGAGAGGAAATCCTGAGGCTGAGGATTTACGAGAAACTCCAGAATCTGGTGAGCGCCGGCGGCCTGATGAAAAAAGGCCGTGAATATACGGCCCTTCCCAAGCTGATGGCCTTGAAATCATCGGCGGGCGGGGGCGGGTTGGGGTAACCCTGATTCAGGAAAGGCATGGGTTACGGTTTTTCTGAAATGGGCCTCCTGTAAAAGAGAGGCGCTTTTCCGGAAAAGATCAGGGTTTCATCACCCCTTCCTGGAATGGCCCGCGGCAGTCATAAGGGATAATGAGGAGCAGGTTGTTAATCCGGGCTACCATTTTCTTCTGCTTGGTTTCCTGGATATGGAATAGGTGGACACTGTCATTTAAGGATCGCAGATACTTGAACGTCATGCATTCTCCTTCCATCCGGAATTCTTTCGGATCCTTAATTTGAACAGCGCCTGAAGGGAAGCCCCATGTCCCGGTGATGTCCTGGAGTTGCTGTTTCTCCTCATAATTTCCCTTTTGTAATCCCTTGGCTTGTTTGCGTGCCCAGATAGCCGCTTCCAAATGGCCGGAAACACCCCATTCCCTGCTCTTTTTTTGCAGGGCCTGAGCGTATTGCCGGGTCAATTGAAAATTACGGATCAGAAAGCAGTAAGGGAGATGAACGTATGG
>JABLTO010042715.1_pt1 | contig 95220 bp, 74 predicted proteins | sample 7160091 | NCBI WGS metagenome assembly JABLTO01 (sample SAMN14651225, study PRJNA627086) | human gut metagenome | isolation source: feces | host: Homo sapiens | reverse complement strand
GTGACCCCACTTCTTTGAAGTGGGTCGGCTCATATTATTCCGATTTGCACAAAGTATGCAATGTCAATAACGTTCCTAAGTTGTTGCCGACAGAGAGCAACGGGGCGGGCGACAGACAAACCGGTGTAAGAATATAAAGTAACAGGGATTATAATTTAAAAAATTTTTACAATAAAAAATTCCCGCGGGAGCACCGCGGAAAATTCTTACATACCTTTAATTTTTTCAGAGCAGGAGGCGCATATGTGTTTGCCGTTTTCAACCTCTTTTAAATTTTCATGGCTGCCGCAAAGTGCACAGGCAGGGCTAACACCCAGAATAATAATGCAATCATCATCAGAATTATATGAAATACTAACCATATCGCCAACGCTTAAATTCATCTTTTCACAAATCTTTTTGGGCAGGGTCACCCGTCCGTTTATTTCAATCTTTCTTTCAGTGGTCAAACTGTTACAACTGTTCTTAGCCATGGTAACATTCCTTTCTGTTCAACAAAATCAGCATATATTTCTATTATGCCCGTACATAAATAAATATCGCATTTTGTTCAAGTAAATTTTATTATCGACTTATTATAACATGTTTTTTAATGATTGTAAATAACATTTTCGAAATATTTGTCATTTCATGGCAAATGCTTTGATTTATTGTTGAATTGAGGAAGAAAATATGTTATAATCTGAAAAATATTTTAAAAGTAAAGGAGTTAAGTTATGGGAGACTGGAATTCAAAGCAATATTTAAAGTTTGAAGGGCAACGTACCCGTCCCTCTGTTGACCTAATCAGAAATATTCCCGTGCTAAATCCGAGGAATATTTTAGACGTGGGCTGCGGACCGGGCAACAGCACTGCGGAACTTTATAAAAACTTTCCAAAATCGAAAATAGTGGGGATTGACAGTTCTGAAGATATGCTCATGCGAGCGGAGGCAGCGTATTCGAATTTAAAATTTTTAAAATGCTCGGTTCCGAATGAACTTGAGCGTATTGAAGAAAAATTTGATATTATATATTCAAACGCATGTATTCATTGGATACCAAATCAGGAGCTGCTTTTAAAGGCTCTCATGGATAAGCTTGCTGCGGGCGGCGCTCTTGCCGTGCAAATCCCTGTTATACAAAAGGCTCCCTTTTATGAAATGCTGGGAAAGGTTCTTACCCAAGATAAGTGGAGAGACAAATTGGGCGGTATAAAGAATTTTCATAACCTTTTGCCGGAAGAATATTATGATATTCTAAGCGGCTTGACAGATAACTTTGAATTATGGGAAACGGTTTATTATCATAAGGTTAGTGATTTCGGGGATATTATAGAATGGTATAAGGGCAGCGGCTTAAGACCGTACCTTGAAGCTTTATCCGACAATGAAAGGGCTGAATTTGAAAGTGATATACTAAGCCGAATAAAACAGATGTATAACAGGCAGGCGGATGGGAATATTATATTAAAAATGCCCAGATTATTTTTTGTGGCACAAAAAATAAAATAATTTCAAAAAAACTATTGACAACCGTCGCAAAATGTGTTAATATAGTAAAGTCGTTGGCGCAAAAGCGTTAAAGACTTAAACGGAGGGGTTCCCGAGTGGCCAAAGGGGGCAGACTGTAAATCTGTTGCGTCTCGCTTCGATGGTTCGAATCCATCTCCCTCCACCAGATCCGAGCCTCTTAGGGGCTCGGATTTTTATTTTATTTCCGATACGGAGTGAATACGGTGTTTTCAACAATAACAAGTATGGATTTTGCATTTCTTGATTTTATACAAAATAATATAAGGTGCGTCTTTCTTGATTTTGTTATGCCCATAATTACCGCTGTAGGTAACGGCGGGATTGTATGGGTAATTTTAGGGATTGTCTTTATGTCTTTTAAAAAGTACAGAAAGTGTGGCGCGGCTATATTAATAGGAATGATTCTGTGCCTTGTTTTGGGAAATCTGATATTAAAGCCATTGATTGCAAGACCCAGACCTTGCTTTATCAATTCGAATGTGGAATTGCTGATAAAAATGCCAAAGGATTTTTCATTCCCCTCGGGGCATACATATTCAGCCTTTGCGGCGGCATTTATAATTCTGCTGTGCCGACACAGACGGATAGGAATTTTTGTTCTTGTTTTGAGCGCCCTTATAGCCTTTTCAAGAATGTATCTCTATGTTCACTTCCCAACGGATATATTGGGCGGAATTGTATTGGCGGCTTTAGTAGCTGTTGCTTCATATAATATATCCCGTGCTGTGTTTTCCAGAATTGAATAAATGAAATATATTACCAGCCCCTGCGCTCGGGGCGGAGGCGGCGAGCGCAACGGGGCGGGCGAAAGGCTCGCTAGTGTGAGGATAAAAATTATATGGGATAATTGCATACCCATGCCTGTGCGCCTCACGGGCGGTCTTGTGTCAAAAACTAAGGAATATTATTGACATTACCTACTTTGTGTCAATTTGAATACTGTGAGCCGTCCAACTTCAAAGAAGTTGGGGCACAGACCACCTGCCCTGCTGCTGTCCGCCTTTTACAAAGGCGGTAAAATCATATTGAATGTTTACAAATACTACGAAATGTGCAAAGTTCACTTTGCCCCTACGGGAATTATTAAGTTATAAAATTTTAACAATAATTTTAGATAAAATTTAAGATTTAGATATAGTAATACGGTTGTATTTTTAAAATCCATATAATATAATATAGATAAATGTTTAACGCTTTAGATAAAATAAGGAGTGAACATATTTGGAAAATCAAGCAAAGAAGAAATCCGGCAACAGCTTTTTTAAAGGCGCTCTGGTGCTGGGAATAGCCAGCCTGCTGGTTAAGCTGATAGGTGCGTTCTTTAAGATACCCATGACCAACCTTATAGGTGACGACGGAATGGGCTTGTTTAACGGCGGCTACCAGATTTATACCTTTATGTTTATAGTGGCGACAGCCGGCTTCCCCGTTGCCATATCAAAAATGGTGGCGGAGAGCATAGCCAGAAATGACGAGCAGGACGCAAAGCGGGTATTCCAGACTGCGTTCTCGCTGCTGTTCATAATCGGCGCAGTGGGCAGCATTGTTCTGTTTACATTTGCGGGGCAGCTTGCGGGCGCGGTAGGTATGCCGGATGCGGAGCTGGGCATTAAGGCAATTTCTCCCGCAATATTTTTCGTGTCCTTGGCGTCCTCAATGAGAGGATATTTCCAGGGCAGGCAGAATATGTATCCGACGGCGTTTTCCGAGGTAATAGAGTCAACGGGCAAAATGGTCATAGGTCTGCTCCTTGCGGGCTTGTTTATGAGCATGGCGGTAAATCCCGCTGCCGAAAAACTGATTGACATATCCTCAAGGGTTGCCCAGTCAACTCATATAAGAAAGGTTTATGCTTCAGCAGGCGCATTGTTCGGCGTGACAACCGGAACATTTTTATCGGCTGCGCTATTGATTTGCATTTATATTTTCTTTGCGGTCAGCGCGAAAAAATATGCGGCAAAGTCTGCGCCTATGACTGCCGCCGCAGAGAAGCTGAGACCCAGAAAGACTATACTTAAGGAATTGGTTTTAATCGCAATTCCCATAACAATCGGCGCCTCCGTTTCCAGCTTAACAACTCTCATAGATATGACTACAATAAGCCGCAGACTGGTTGTAAACCCGTCGGTTTTTGATAAGTACTCCTTCATGTTTGAACAGGGCACGGAGTTTGCTCAAAAGGTAGCGGAAGAGGGTTGGAGCGCGGCTGAGATAAACGTGCAGAAAGCCACGTCTCTCTACGGAATGTATACGGGCAAGGCTCTGACTATGTTTAATTTGCCTCTAACCTTGGTGGTTGCTCTGGGAACAAGTATAGTCCCCGCAATTTCAGCTGCAATAGCAAAGAATAATAAAATCCAGGCCAAAAGCATTACGGAAAGCGCAATCAGATTGGCGCTGCTTTTTGGTATGCCCTGCGCAATCGGAATGTCGGTGCTGTCAAGCGGAGTTTTAAATCTGCTGTTTAACACGGATAACGCCAAAACAGTTTTGAGCATACTCTCTATTGCAATAATCCCCGTGTCTGTGGTGCAGGTTACAAATGCTATACTCCAGTCCTACGGCAAGATGTACTACCCTGTTATAAATATGCTTGTAGGCGGAGCCGCGAAGGTTATATTTAACTATTTCGCAATACCGATTTTGGGAATTGACGGAGCCCCTGTAGGCACTTTCATATGTTATTTTATAATCGCTGTTATAAACACAGTGGAGATTATTAAGATTTCAGATATGAGGTTCAGCTTTGTTGACACAGTTGTAAAGCCTCTTGTTGCCGCCTTGGTAATGGGCGCGGCAGGATACGCTATGGCAGTGGCTTTGCCGTCGTCAAGAGTTATGACTCTGGTTGAAATTATGATTTGCGTGGTTGTATACGCTCTAATGATTTTCGTGGTTCATGCGGTAAAGCGCGAGGACGTACTCAATCTGCCCAAGGGCGAGAGGATTGCAGAGGTTCTTGAAAGGTTTAAACTTATAAAGTAATATTTATTGCCTAGCCCGGTTCCGCCCGCCAGACCCGGGCGGTGTCGGTTTTCCCCTTCGGGGAAACCGATTGGGGCTCTGCCCCAAACCCCTGTATATGTAATTCCGTCACCTTATAATTTTGATAAAGGCTTTGGCGACATTGCCGCCGCGGCTTGGCATGGCGGAATATGGGCTCGGCAATGGTTTCAAAGGCAAAGCCTTTATCGAAATTTTACTTAAAATAAATTTTTTGCAAATCTCGCTTTCCCGCCTTTGGTAAAGGCGGATGCTTGCATATAAATATAGTTGCAAATTGGAGGAAATATGGAATTTAACTTTAAAGATAAAACCGAAAAATACAATTTTGATGATTTGGTTGAAATTGTGAGCCTGCTCAGAGCCCCGGGCGGCTGTCCGTGGGACAGGGAACAGACCCATGAGAGCATAAAGCGGAACCTGGTGGAGGAGAGCTATGAGCTGATTGAGGCAATTGACGGCGGAAAGCCCGAAAAGATAGCCGATGAAAGCGGCGACCTGCTGCTGCAGGTTGTGTTCCATGCCGTAATAGGCAGTGACAACGGCGAGTATGACGTAAGCGATGTGACCGACGCAATCTGTCGCAAGCTTATTCACAGGCACCCCCATGTGTTCGGCGACGTAAGCGTCAGCGGAAGCGGCGAGGTGATTAAAAACTGGGACGCCATAAAGCGGGACGACAGAAACCAAAAGAGCATAGCGGAGGAGCTGAGAGGTGTTTCTAAGTACCTGCCTCAACTTATGCGGGCGGAAAAAATACAGAAGAAGGCTGAAAAGGCAGGATATACCGACCCTCATGTCATGGGAAACGGTGACAACGCGGACTGCTCGGCTGAGCAGTGCGGACAGATGCTGTTTGCCACGGTTCAGCTGTGCCGCAAGGCGGGAGTTGACCCGGAGCTGGCTCTTAAGGCATATACAGAAAAGTTTATAGATAACTTTGAAAAATTCGAAACGGGAGATAAAGATGAGGTTAGATAAGTTTTTAAAGGTTTCAAGAATAATAAAGCGGCGCACCGTGGCAAACGAGGCCTGCGACGGCGGCAGAGTGTCGGTGGGCGGCAGAACGGTAAAGGCTTCCTATGATGTTAAGGAGGGGGACGAAATCAAAATAATGTTCGGAGAAAAGCCTCTTAATATCAGAGTGCTGTCTGTTAAGGAAAATGTTAAAAAGGATGAAGCAAGAGAGCTTTATGAGCTAATTTAATTAAAAAATGTAAAATTTGCTAAAATAAGACTATGTTATTCAAGCGTCATTTGTCTAGTATACTAAAAATAATAAAAAGATATAAAAATGCCTTGACAAATAAAATTTAACGTAGTATAATTCAGGCATAGACAGCAAAGGCGCTGTGAGTATCTTGCTCGCAGCGCCTGTTTTTTTTAATAAACGTCTTGAAATAATCACTTCTATAATTGAAAGGAATGTTTTGTAATGGATCAGATGAATGAGCTATTCGGAAGCGCCGTATTTGAAGATTCGGTGCAAAAGGTAAGATTGCCGGATGCAATTTATAAGCAGCTCAGGAAGACCAAGGAAGAGGGAACCCCTCTTACGCGTGAGGTTGCGGACGTTGTTGCAAACGCCATGAAGGATTGGGCGGTTGAGAACGGCGTTACTCACTTTACACACTGGTTCCAGCCCATGACGGGAGTTACAGCGGAAAAGCATGACAGCTTTATACAGCCTGACGGCGTTGATAACGTGATTATGGAGTTCAGCGGCAAAGAGCTGATTAAGGGCGAGCCTGACGCGTCGAGCTTTCCGTCCGGAGGTCTCCGTTCCACATTTGAGGCGAGAGGCTACACGGCGTGGGATCCCACATCTAACGCTTTCATCAAGGATGGTATCCTTTGTATTCCCACAGTTTTCTGTTCTTACACAGGAGAGGCTCTTGATAAGAAAACTCCTCTTATGCGTTCAATGGAAACTCTGAGCAGATCGGCTGTAAACATTCTGCATATTCTGGGCGACACAGACGTTAAGCGAGTTATCACAACGGTAGGACCCGAGCAGGAGTACTTCCTGATTGACAGAAAGGTTGCCCTTAAGAGAAAGGATATTACATATACAGGCAGAACCCTGTTCGGCGCTCCATCTCCCAAGGGTCAGGAGCTTGACGACCACTACTTCGGCGTTGTTAAGAGAAGAGTTTCCGAGTATATGAAGGATCTGGACGAGGAGCTTTGGAAGCTGGGTATTCTGGCAAAGACAAAGCATAACGAGGTTGCTCCCGCTCAGCACGAGCTTGCGCCTATCTTCACACAGGCAAACGTGGCAACCGATCATAACCAGCTGACAATGGAGATTATGAAAAAGGTTGCCGAGAGACACGGTATGAAGTGCCTGCTGCACGAGAAGCCCTTTGAGGGAATTAACGGAAGCGGTAAGCATAACAACTGGTCAATCTCAACTGATAAAGGTGAGAATCTGCTCAAGCCGGGCAAGACTCCTCATGATAATCCCAGGTTCCTGCTGTTCCTGAGCGCAGTTATCACGGCTGTTGACGACTATCAGGATCTGCTGAGAAGTTCGGTTGCAAGCGCAGGTAATGACCACAGACTGGGCGCAAACGAAGCTCCCCCCGCAATCATTTCTATGTTTATCGGCGATGATTTGGAGGAGGTTCTGGAGTCTATCGAGGCGGACAGCGCTTTCGTAAACAAGAAAAAGCAGGTTATGGATTCGGGTATCGACGCAGTTCCCGACTTCGCAAAGGATACAACGGACAGAAACAGAACTTCGCCCTTTGCCTTTACGGGTAACAAGTTTGAGTTCAGAATGCCCGGTTCCGCAATTTCTATTTCAGGACCCAACTTCATTTTGAACACTGCTGTTGCAGATGTGCTCGATGGTTTTGCAGAGAGGCTCTCAAAGGCGGATGACCTGACGGCGGAAATTTACGAAATCGTTAGAGATACAATGAAGAACCACAAGAAGATTATCTTTAACGGAAACAACTACTCAGACGAGTGGGTTGCTATGGCTGAAGAAAGAGGTCTTTACAACTTAAAGAGCGCGCCGGAAGCATTTAAGGCTTTCGTTGCCGATAAGAATGTCGAACTGTTCGTAAGACATGGTATTCTCACAAAAGAAGAGATGATGTCTCGTTACGAGATAAACCTTGAGAACTACAGCAAGGCAATCTGCATCGAGGCAAAGACAACAATGGAAATGGCTCTCCGCGATATTGCTCCGGCAGTTGCTAAGTATGTTAAGGATCTGAGCGACTCCGTTATCGCTAAGAAGCAGGTTGGCTGCTCCGCATGCGCTTATGAGGAGAAGATAATCTCAAAGCTTTCAGAAATGCAGTCTGACTTTATTGATAAGATTGAGACTTTGGAGGAGAGCACCAAGAAGGCTATCGATATGCCCGAAGGTCAGGAACAGGCTACGTTCTATCACGATGTTGTTCTGGCTGACATGAACGCCGTAAGAGCGGTTGCGGATGAGATGGAGAAATACACGGCTGCCGAGTACTGGCCGTTCCCCACATACGGAGATCTTCTCTTCTCAATTCAGGACTAATTTAAATTGAAAATAATTAATTTGGACAATGGGGTCTGAGAATTTCTCAGACCCCATTTTTCTTTAAAGTTCCATAGGCAAATTAAAGGAGGAAAAAGTTATGGAAGGTTTACAAGAATTAATCTCAGGTGAAATATTCGGTATTTGGTTTTTGATCGGCGCTGCCCTGGTATTCTTTATGCAGGCAGGATTTGCAATGGTGGAAGCCGGCTTTACAAGAGCGAAAAACTCAGGTAACATTATTATGAAGAACCTGATGGACTTCTGTATAGGAACAGTCATGTTCATCATAATCGGCTTTGGATTGCTGCTTGGCGAGGACGCTCTGGGCGGATTTTTAGGTCTCCCCACATTGGGTATCTTCACGGACTATGCTAATTTTGACTGGTCAAACTTCGTGTTTAATCTGGTATTCTGTGCAACAGCAGCGACTATTGTATCAGGAGCTATGGCAGAGAGAACAAAGTTCTCCGCATACTGCATTTATTCCGCAGTTATTTCAAGTGTAGTGTATCCCATTGAGGCGCACTGGATTTGGGGCGGCGGCTGGCTGGCTCAGCTTGGCTTCCATGATTTCGCAGGTTCCTGCGCAATACATATGGTCGGCGGTTTGTCAGCGCTCATCGGAGCTGCAATCCTCGGCCCCCGTATCGGCAAGTTCACAAAGGGCAAGGACGGCAAGATCAAGGCTCACGCTTTTCCCGGTCATAATGTAGTTATCGGTGCGTTGGGATGTTTCATTCTCTGGTTCGGTTGGTACGGATTTAACGGTGCAGCCGCAACTTCGGGACCTCAGCTGGCGTCAATCTTTATGGCAACAACAATAGCCCCTGCTATTGCAACAGTAGTATGTATGATTTTCACATGGCTCAAGTACGGTAAGCCCGACGTTTCAATGTGTCTTAACGCTTCTCTGGCAGGTCTTGTAGGTATCACGGCAGGCTGTGACGTTACAGACGCAGCAGGCGCGGCTATAATCGGTATAGTATCAGGTCTGCTGGTTGTATTCGGCGTATGGCTCCTTGACAACGTTCTGCACATTGACGACCCGGTCGGCGCTGTAGCGGTTCACTTTATTAACGGTATCTGGGGTACTTTGGCTGTAGGTTTGTTCGCAACAGAGACGGTTCCCGGCTGTGAATTGAGCGGTTTGTTCTATGGCGGCGGGGCATCGCTCCTCGGTCTTCAGGCTCTGGGTGTTTTGACGGTTTGCGCTTGGACGGCTGTAACAATGACGATTGCATACATGATTATAAAGCACACAGTCGGCCTTCGTGTAATGGCTGAGGAAGAAATCGGCGGTCTTGATGTTTATGAGCACGGTATGGCTTCCGCATATGCAGACTTCATGCCTTCAACGTTGGCTGTAAGCGAGGGTGCTGTTGAGCCCGCAGTAACAGGAACAACTCCTGTTCCCAAGGCAGTGCCGGTTATAAAGGTACCGAAGGAAGCAGGCGGCGCCGCGACAGACGGAGACGGTCATCCCATCAGCAAGGTTACGGTTGTGTGTAAGGAGTCCAAGTTTGAGGCTCTCAAGCATGAGCTTAATGAGATCGGCGTAACAGGTATGACAATCACTCACGTTCTCGGCTGCGGTATGCAGAAGGGCAAGAGCGAGTACTATCGTGGTGTTGCGGTTGAAGCAACTCTGCTGCCTAAGATTAAGGTAGAGATAGTTGTTTGCAGAGTTCCGGTTCAGGATGTTATCAATTCGGCAACAAAGGCTCTGTATACAGGTCATATCGGCGACGGTAAGATTTTCGTATACGATGTTAGAGATGTTGTTAAGGTTCGTACAGGCGAAAGCGGTTACGATGCAATGACAGAGGACGGCGAAAATTGCTAATAATCAATATGGATGGGAGTGGGCGTAATGCCCACTCCCCTTTTACGTCGAAACGGACTTCGCTATGTTCTGATTTTTGTTTATACAAAAATCAGTCACTCGCTGCGTCGTTTCTCCTCTATCCCAAAAAGTCTATCGACTTTTCGGGAGCCCTAAGCCTGCTGCGCAGGCTTGTTTTGATAAAGGCTTTGTCTTATGTTTGCCCGCCCCGGCGTTTGGTGAGGAGGGCGGCAAACGCAACGGGGCGGTCGAACATTTTATTGACAAACGTTACAACAAGCTATATAATTATATAATCTTATGGAAAACTAAAGTGCTCGCAAAAAAATAATTAGATTTTTTGCGGATAAAAAGGAAGATTTTATGTCAAAAATACTTGTGTTGGCTGAAAAGCCGTCGGTTGGGCGGGAGCTTGCCCGCGTGCTGAATTGTTCAAAAAAGGGAGAGGGCTGCTTCTCGGGAGAGAAATATGTTGTAACCTGGGCTTTGGGGCACTTGGTGACCCTTGCCGACCCGGAGGCGTACGGAGATAAATATAAAAACTGGAGCCTTGATACTCTGCCCATGCTGCCAAAGCCTATGAAGCTGGAGGTTATACGCCAGACCTCCAAGCAGTTTAATATAGTGAGAAAGCTGCTGAAATCTCAGGATGTCGGTTCGATAATAATCGCCACCGACGCAGGGCGCGAGGGAGAGCTTGTGGCACGGTGGATAATCGAAAAAAGCGGAGTTAAAAAGCCCATAAAGCGTCTGTGGATTTCCTCACAGACCGATAAGGCAATAAAAGATGGTTTTCGGAACTTGAAGGACGGACGGGATTACAATAATCTGTATATGGCGGCGCAGGCAAGGGCGGAGGCAGACTGGCTTGTGGGCTTAAACGTGACCCGCGCTCTGACCTGTAAGTTCAATGCTCAGCTGTCGGCGGGGCGTGTTCAAACCCCGACTCTTGCCCTGTTGGTGAGCCGTGAAAACGAGATAAGGCATTTTTCTCCAAAAGAGTTCTATTCTGTTGAGGCGGATTTGGGCAGGCTCTTTGTCTCTTGGCATGACGATAAGGGCAGTTCCACCTTTAACAGAGATAAGGCGGAAAAGATTGCCGCGGATATTAAGGGCGGAGAATTTATTGTAACTGCTGTTACGGCCAAAGAGAAACAGACCACTGCGCCTATGCTCTATGACTTGACCGAGCTCCAAAGAGACGCCAACAGGCTCTATGGATACTCTCCGAAGCAGACCCTGAATATAATGCAAAAGCTGTATGAGCAGCATAAGGCGCTGACCTATCCAAGAACCGACTCCAGATACCTGACCGATGATATTGCGGCAACCCTTGAGGAGCGGCTTAGAGCAGTGTCTAAAAACGAGGAGGCGGCAGTTGAGATTTTGAAGCAGGGCAGGCGGATTAACAAGGCGTGTATCAACAATGCCAAGGTCTCGGATCACCATGCCATAATCCCTACAGAGCAGAGATTGCCAATGATTTCGTTGTCCACAGAGGAAAAACGGATATATTCTCTGGTGGTAAAGCGGTTTTTGGCGTGCTTTATGCCTCCATATAGATATAAGCAGATTAGAGCGGAATTTGAGTGCGGCGGTCACAGGTTTACCGCCGGAGGCAAGGAGGAGACCGATAAGGGCTGGAAAAGAGTATATTCCTCCGATTTTGATTTCGGCGAGGAGGAAGAAGAGAGAAAGCAGGCAATTCCCTCTATAAAAGCAGGGGATAAGTTTACAGCCAAAAACGTGTTTGTCAAAACGGGAAAGACAAAGCCTCCCGCAAGATATACCGAGGCGACTCTGCTCTCCGCCATGGAAAATCCGTCAAGATTTGTGAAGGATAAGAAAATGAAAGAATATTTGGGAGGAGGCCTGGGCACTCCCGCCACCAGAGCTGATATAATCGAAAAGCTATATTCTTCGTTTTACGTGGAAAAACAGGGCAATTCAATGGTTCCCACCTCAAAGGGCGTCCAGCTTATTGATTTGGTGCCGGAGGACTTAAAGGAGCCGCTGCTCACGGCAAAGTGGGAACAAGAGCTTGAACGGATTGCTAAAGGCAAGGCGGATAAGAATAAGTTTATCAGGGAAATTGAGGGCTACGCCGCTGATTTGGTAAAGACGGTAAAAAACAGTAGCCTGGAGTACAGGCACGATAATATGACAAGAAAAACCTGTCCCGAATGCGGAAAGTTCCTTCTTGAGGTTAACGGCAAGAAAGGAAAGATGCTGGTTTGCCAAGACAGAGAGTGCGGATATCGCCGCTCGGTCAGCATTATAACCAATGCCCGCTGCCCCGAATGCCATAAGAAAATGGAGCTCAGGGGAGAGGGGGAGAAAAAGAGCTTTTACTGCTCCTGCGGCTATCGTGAAAAGTACTCTCAGTTCAAGGAGCGGAAAAATCAAGGCGGAGCCTCAAAGCAGGATGTAAGGAAGTATTTAAATAAGCAGAATAAGAACAGTAAGGAGGAGGCAAATAATCCCTTTGCAGCCGCCTTTGAAAAGTTTAATCTGTGATGCGGATGTTCCATATCTCTGTAAAATAAAAGGATTGGAGATACGTAAATATTCCAATTGTAGGGGGCGGTCTCCTGAACGCCCCGCATGGCATAGCAATCGTCAACTCAATATTATGCGGATTTGGGGTTTTATTTATAGCTAAATCCCTGTTATTTTATATAATCACATTGGTATGCCTGTCGCCCGCCCCGTTGCGCTCGCCCGACCTCCCCGAGCGCAGGGGCGGTCTATCAATTGTTACGCCTTTTCAAAAGGCGATAGAAAGTCCTTGTAATTTTGTTGATTTTTTATAAGGGTATTAGGGGACAACGTCCCCTAACTCGTTTCTCCCGTAGGGAGGACGATCTGTGCTCGGGGCAGAGGCGGCTGTGACCCAACTTCTTTGAAGCTGGATGGCTCACATTGTTTCGATTTGTACAAAGTAAGCAATGTCAATAACACACCTTAGTTGTTGATAATGAGAGCGCAACTGGGTGGCGAATGGTTTCAAAGAAAAAATCCTTTATCAAAATAAAAATTTCAGAAAAAAATTTAATTTTTTTGAAAAAGGGGGTTGATTTTTGATTTAAGATGTGCTATAATGTATAACCGTTGCAGGAAATTTAATAAATCGGGGTGTGGCTCAGTTTGGTAGAGTACCTGAATGGGGTTCAGGTGGCCGCTGGTTCGAATCCAGTCACTCCGACCACGTCGCGGCAAGCCTTTGTGGCTTGCCGCATTTTGTTTGCACAAAACACGGCTGCGCTTTTCAGGCTGCCGCTCCTCTTTCGTAAAAAATCGTTAGATTTTTTACGAGTTTTCTTATTTTTCAAAGTTCGCTTTGCTCCCTTGCTTCTCCTTTTCCCAAAAAGTCTATCGACTTTTTGGGAGCCCTGCGCCTGCGGCGCATTTTTTCTTTTAAAGCCTTTATCGCTTGCGGCGGCGTCGGAACGGACTTTGCTCCGTTCCGATTTTTGTTTGCACAAAAATCAGTCACACGCGCCGTCGTCCCTCCTTAATCCCAAAAGGTCATGCTTGCTGCGGCTATGTCCTTGTAAACGCGGACATAACGCCTCCGCTGCGCTACCAACCTTTTGGGAGTCCTGTACCTGTTTAACAAATCTTCGGTTTTTCGGGAGTCCTGCGCCTGCGGCGCGTTTTATACACAAATATTCAGCTGTATCGTAACCGTTTGCGTTGTAGGGGGCGGCTTCTTGTACGCCCCCTACACCAACAGTTTTGCAAATGAAAATGGGTTGATGCGTATATAATCTTTTAATTTGCAGAGGCGCCGCTGTGCCCCAATTTTGATTACATAATTTACAAAACAGGCGCTGTTTGACGAATATATTTTATTGACTTTGCCAAGTTAGTGTGTTATAATTTTTGTGTAGGAAGGCATACGACTTATACTTTTCGGTCGTATTAGCCTGATTAATTTTCAGAAGGGAGTTTTATTATGAAAAGAGCTTTAAGTTTTTTGGTTTTGGTTGCCGTTATAGCTTCGGCATTATCGTGTCTGACGGTATCTGCGGCGTCTGCCGATGATATTTTGGGCGCATGGTTCGGCAGATATGACGGGGACAGCTCGGGTGAAGATGTTGAACGGTACATGAATATGACCATAGACGAATGCGATAAGGAGGGTAACTTTTCGGGAACGGCATATGTTACCACTGTTGAGGGGCAAGGTCATGATAAAGAATGGGTAACCTATGAATTTAAAGGTAAATATGAATTTGAGACCGGTAAATTCTATATGAAGGGAGTAAAGGAATTAGAAAGTGATTCCTCGTCGAATTGGAGACTTATTCCGTTTGATGGATTGGTTTCGGGCGACAATATTTCCGGGTTAGCGGATGACAGCGATTATAAAAAATTTTCCTTTGCCAGGGTTTCGGAGTGGGCAAAGGATGAGATTACCCAGGCTGATTCTCTGGGCCTCATTCCGGAAATAATCAGGAATGAGGACTTATCCAAGAATATAAGCAGAGCAGAATTTGCGGCAGTTGCCGTTCAGCTTTATGAGAAGCTTACAGGCACAGAGGTTTCCGTCTCGGGAGCAAAGAATTTTATAGATATCTCAGGGCACCCCGCCGAGACAGAAATTAAACAGGCAAGCGCCATTGATATTACGGTGGGCGTGAGCGATGTTGAGTTCGAACCGAACAGCGGTATTACCAGAGAACAGCTTGCAACCATGCTGTGCAGAACCGTTAAGAAATACAGGTTTGCCGATTGGACATACGAAACTGATTCGGATTATTATCTGGATTCGGAGGGCGTAAAGAAATTCGCCGATGACGATTTAATATCCGACTATGCAAAGCCGTCGGTGTATTACATGGTGAAGATGGGAATAATCAACGGCATAGATGACAACAGGTTTGCACCCAGAAATACCACAAAGGAGGAGGAAGCCAACGGATATGCTTCCGCAACCAGAGAGCAGGCTCTTGCAATGTCCCTGAGAATATATAGGCTCTCTGATATTTGGAATTAAATTTTAAACTTGCGCCCGTCCGACTTAGGACGGGCATTACTTTTATGCTATTCCATGTAATTTTATTTATATTTGATAATATAATCTGTCGTCCACCCTGTTGCGCTCTCATTATCAACAACTAAGTATTACTATTGACATTGCCTATTTTGTACAAATCGGAATACCATGCGCCCCACTTCAAAGAAGTGGGGTCACAGTCGGCAACAATTTAGGGATATTAATGACATTGCGCACTTTGTATAAATCGAAATAATGCGTTCCGTCCAACATCTTCAATGTTGGGCCACAGCCCGACCTCCACGAGTGCACGGGCGGGTAGACATCAGATAAGACTTTTATTAAAATAGACGGTTCATATGTAAAGTTTTAAGTATTACATAGTACTATGTTAACAACCTCTTGGGAAACACTGCGTTTGCGAGCCGGAAGTATGGTGTGCAATTGCTTCATATACAACATTATCTTAAAATATTCGACAAAAATACACGGGGATTATTGCATTTTAAATCTAAATATGATATATTGTGTATGATGCATAATATGTTTGTTGTTTATGCTATATAATAGTAATGAAATGTACATAATTATAATCTTGGGAGTGAGGGTTTATGGAGAAAAAAATTATGAGTTTGGTGTTGACATTATCAATGTTAACGGCGTGCGTGTTTGTACTTACATCTTGCGGAAGAGCTGTCGCATACAAAGCGATTAAGGAAAGCGAGTTGTCTATGGCAGGGGAAGATTATGAAGCTGCACTTAATTATTTAGAACTTGCAAAAAAGGAAGGAAGCAAAAATCGCGAAGTTGATACAATGATAAGTATAATTGAGAATTACCTGACAGCGAAGAAAGAGCTTGAAGCGGCGAATATGGACGGTGCAATCGCAGCTTTAAACGCTATTCCCGAGAGCTATACAGAGTACGTCATAGCAAATGATGTTGATAAGCTGCGAGATGAAGTAAATAAAAAACAAGCAACAATGGTTGATATAGATTCACAAATAAGCGGAACAAAAAAGCTGATTGCCGTTGGTGATTATGCAAGTGCTGAAATTAATATTGCGGAGCTGTATTCAAAGAATATGACAAGCTATCAGAAAGCACAGGTAGACGAAATGGATACTACCGTAAAAACAGCTAAATCAAAAATCGGTGAAGCCGGAAATAAAACGCCAAGCGTTGTTTACGTTCCGCAAAATCCGCCGACTAATCCAAGTTCAAACGCAAGCTCACAAAGTGTAGATTCGTCTATAATCAGCAATCGAAGCACAAGCGAGATAGAAAATTACATATCTTCATATGTAAGACCGTTGTATAACGAGGTGCAGTCGAATTTGAGCAACTATTCATCATCAAGTTCGGGCGGTGTAACATATTGGAGCGACGAAAAAGGTTGTATAAAAAAGCAGTTCACTGCGGGAACGAATAATTATAATATGTCCCGTGAATATTATTATGACACGGACAGCGGTCGTATAGCATTTGCGTTTGTTTATAGCGGCACTACGGAATACAGATTGTACTTCAGAACAAATCAGTTGATAAGATATATCGGTCCTGACGGAGTTGCCGTAAATAACCCCACATCTTCAGATGTGTTGAGTATGGCATCCCGTATTCTTAATGAGGCTTATTAATCCGATGTAGTTAATACTGCACTTTCTGTATAGAGGAAATTAAATAACTTATCGGAACGGACTCTGCGCCGTTCCGATTCTATTGCATTAAATAATATTGTGTTGCCAAAGAGCAAGGGTGTAGCTAATACGACAATGAGGTGAAAAATAAAGTTTTTTGACAAAAATTTTATGTAAAATGTATTGTTAAATCATTGACAATAAGGTGCATTTCTTATATAATCTAAGTGCAGGTGTAACTCGCCTTTGCGGCGGTTACACTACAGAATTACAGTTACTGTAATTAAAGAATTTTAATAGTTTGAGAGCCAAGCGCAGCCCTTTGGGGCAGAGGTGAAATTGGTATGGATATAAAAGTATGTATCGGAAGTTCATGTCATCTTCGGGGTTCATATGACATAATCAATCTTATGAAAGATGCGGTTGAAAAGAACGGCCTTTCGGATAAGATAAACTTAGCCGCGGCGTTTTGCCTGGGCAAGTGCGGAGAGGGCGTGAGCGTGAAAATAGACGAGCAGGTTGTGGGCGGGGTCACTGCCGACAACTTTGACGAGGTGTTCAGGACGTTTGTTTTAAAGGCTTTGCCTACGGAGGATTAGGTATGAAAAGTAATTGTATACAGCTTCAGGAAGCCAATTGTAAAAACTGCTATAAGTGCGTGCGGTACTGTCCCATGAAGTCCATAAAGGTTGTGGACGGCCACGCCGAGATTATCCCCGCTGAGTGCATTCTCTGCGGAAGATGCTATGTGAACTGTCCTCAGAACGCCAAGCGTTTGAGAGACGACACGGCTCCCGCAAAGCAGCTCATAGGGGAGGGCGCAGAGGTGTACGCATCCGTTGCTCCCTCTTACATAGCCAACTATAAAGGGATTAACATAGAGATAATGCGTGACGCCCTGAAAAAGCTAGGCTTTAAGGACGCGGGAGAGACGGCCGTGGGAGCAACCGTGGTAAAGCGGGAGTACGAGCGGCTCATTAGGGAGAGAAGCAGCAGCGTGGTGATTTCCTCATGCTGCCACAGTGTGAACACCCTTATTCAGAAGCATTACCCCGATGTTCTGCCATATCTTGCCCATGTGCTTTCACCTATGCAGGCTCACGGGCAGATTTTGCGGGAGGAGCACCCGGGCTGTCATGTGGTGTTTATAGGCCCCTGCATATCCAAAAAGGACGAGGTTGACAGGTACGGCGAGTATATAGACTGCGCTCTGACCTTTGAGGAGCTTAACAGCTGGATGGACGAGGCGGGCGTTGAGTTTGACTATTCCGTGAAGAACGCAGAGGACGGCGGCAGAACCAGACTGTTCCCCACAAGAGGGGGAATAATCGACAGCATGGATTTAGACGACAGCTTTTCATATTTCAGCGTAGACGGTATTGAAAACTGCATGAACGCCTTAGAGGACATTCGGGACGGAAATATTGAAAACTGCTTTGTTGAAATGAGTGCTTGCAACAGCAGCTGTATAGGCGGCCCCGTTATGATGCACGACAAGGTGTTCCACGTGAGCAGCTGCCTGACAATCGGAAAGACGGCAGGCAAAAAGGACTTTCCCATAGAGCAGCCTGAGAGCCCGCGGCTTAAAAAGAACTTTGACGCGGAGTACATAAGGCGGAATATGCCGGGTAGCGCAGCTGTTAAGGAAATTCTTCACCAAATGGGAAAAAATACGCCGGAGCAGGAGCTGAACTGCGGAAGCTGCGGCTACCCAACCTGCCGAGAAAAGGCGGTTGCGGTTTTAAACGGCAAGGCGGACATGAATATGTGCCTGCCCTTCCTGAAGGAAAAGGCGGAGTCCTTTTCAGACACAATTATAAACAACACGCCCAACGGCATTATTGTGCTGAATAAAGAACTTGAGATACAGCAGATAAACAAGGCGGCACAGCGGATAATGAATATAAAGAATGCTTCGGATGTAATGGGAGAGCCTGTTGTGAGAATATTAAACCCCACGGATTACATGCTGGCAATGACCGATGTGCAGAAATCCCCCGAGCCTAAACGGAAGTACCTGAGCGAGTACAAAAAATACGTTGAGGAAACGATTATATACGACCCTGAATACAGCATAATCATGAGCATAATGAAGGACGTCACAGACGAGGAGGTTATGCGGGAGAAAAAGGCGGAGCAAAGCCTGAGCGCTGCGGAGCTCACCGACAGAGTTGTTGAGAAGCAGATGCGGGTTGTGCAGGAGATAGCCTCCCTTCTGGGAGAGACCACCGCGGAGACAAAAATTGCTCTGACCAAGCTGAAGGAGACTTTGAGCCAAGATGAATGATTTGTTTGCCGATGTGGGATATATAAGCCTTAACCATGTAGGGGAGGAGCTTTGCGGAGACAGGGTCGAGACAGTCCGCAAGGGCAACGAGCTTATAACGGTTCTGGCAGACGGTCTGGGCAGCGGAGTTAAGGCGAACATTCTCTCCACCCTGACCTCAAAGATAATCTCCACCATGATAGCCGAGGATATGAGCGTTGACGAGTGCGTTAAGACAATGGCGGCGACCTTGCCCGTGTGCAAAAAGCGGGGGGTTGCCTATTCCACCTTTACGATTATGAGGTTTACCGATAACACCGAGGCGCACATAATCCAGTTTGACAACCCTCTTGTCATATTGCTGCGAAAGGGAAAGAACTACGAATACCCCAGAACCGAGCGCATAATCGAGGGCAAGAAGATTATTGAGTCAAAAATTGCTCTGCAAAATGACGATGTGTTCATCGCCATGAGTGACGGAGCCATATACGCAGGAGTGGAGCGGGTGCTGAACTACGGCTGGCAGCGGGAGAATATAATCACATATATCGAGTCTAAATATAACTACACTCAAACCGCAAAGATAATAGCCTCCACCATAGCGGACGAGTGCAACAGGCTTTACGCCTCCGAGCCGGGGGACGACACCACGGTTCTGGCGGTTCAAATCAGAAAGCGGAAATGCTGCAACTTAGTGTTCGGCCCGCCGAAGGACCCGGAGGACGATGATAAGATGATGGGGCTGTTCTTTTCAAAGGAGGGCAGGCATATTGTCTGCGGCGGAACCACCGCCAAGATAACCGCCCGCTACCTTAATAAGGAGATTAAAACCGATGTTAATTACAGCGACCCGTCAATCCCTCCCACCTCGTCCATAGACGGGGTTGACCTGGTTACCGAGGGAGTTATTACCGTAGCAAAGGTTCTGGATTACGCCAGGGATTACCTTGAGGATAACACCCTCTTTGAAAAATGGGAGAAGCAGAAGGACGGAGCCAGCCAAATTGCCCGCCTGCTGTTCCGCGAGGCGACGGATATAAATATATTTTTCGGCAAGGCGCAGAACGCCGCCCATCAAGGAGAGGCGTCGGGAATTGCCTTCGCCATAAAAGAGAAGATTATCGAGGAGCTTAAGCAGTGCCTTGAAAAGATGGGAAAAACAGTAATAATTAATTATTTTTAAGATAAAATTCAATTTGGAGGAAAGGTTATGAATAAAGAAAACAAGCCTATTTTGAGGAAGTTTGACACCAAGGTGCAATATCTGAAATATAAGGTTTTGCGTGAGGTCGCAAGGCATACATATGACGACACGCTAACGGGCAGCTTTAACGATATTGCAAAAAAAGTTGTTAAGGATAAGGCAACCATGAGATGCTGTATCTACAAGGAGAGAGCTATTGTGGGCGAGCGTATCGGAATGGCGGGGGGCGGCCATAAGAACATCGATAATATTATTGAGGTTCTGGACATTGCCTGCGATGAATGTCCCATGGACGGATATGAAGTTACCCATATGTGCCGCGGCTGTCTTGCCCATAGGTGCGAGGACGTCTGTAAGCGGGGCGCGCTCAGCTTTGACGAGAACCAGAAAGCCCATATTGACAAGGAGAAGTGCGTAAACTGCGGCATGTGCGCAAAGGTATGTCCCTACGGCGCTATTGTTAATATTGAGCGTCCCTGCGTAAGAGCATGTAAGGTTAAGGCGATCAGCATGAATGCGGAGCACGCCGCTCAGATTGATATAAGCAAGTGCATAAACTGCGGCGCTTGCGTGTACCAGTGTCCCTGGGGTGCTATAACGGATAAGTCGTATATAACCGAGGTTGTAAAGCTGCTCAAGGAGTACGGCAACGATGAAAATACCAAGCTGTATGCGGTAATCGCTCCCTCGATTTCGGGTCAGTTCTCCTATACCAACATTAAGCTGGGTCAGGTCGTAACCGGTATTAAGCAGCTGGGCTTTGACCAGGTTGTTGAGGCGGCTCTGGGAGCTGATATTGTGGCATATAACGAGGCAAAAGAGCTTGCGGAAAAGGGCTTTTTAACCAGCTCCTGCTGTCCTGCCTTTGTGGACTTTGTTAAGAAGAACTTCCCTGAGCTTAAGGATAATATCTCCCATAATCCGTCTCCCATGGCGGCAATTTCCAAGCTCATCAAGGAGAAGGATCCCACGGCAAAGGTTGTGTTCATAGGTCCCTGTACGGCTAAAAAGGCGGAGATAAAGCTGGATCCCATAAAGGACTATGTGGACACCGCACTGACTTTTGAGGAGCTTCAGGCTCTGTTCGACGCTCGGGAAATCGACCTGACGGGTCTTGAGGAGACAGATGTGGATAGCGCGTCTCTCTACGGCGGTGCGTCCTACTTCGGCAGAATTTTTGCCCGCTGCGGCGGTCTTGCCGAGGCTGTTCAGGAGGCTCTCAAGGAGCAGGGCAATGAGGACTTTGAGCTGCACGCAGTTTCCTGCGACGGTATAGAGGAGTGCAGAGTTGCCCTTATGAAGGCGTCAAAGGGTATAGGCAACGTGAACTTTATCGAGGGTATGGCGTGCGTAGGCGGCTGTATCGGCGGAGCGGGCTGCTTGACCCACGCCGCAAAGAATAAGATAGAGGTTGACAAGTTCGGTAAGGAGTCCAAGGAAAAGAGTATTGCCGACGCAATTAAAAATCTTTAATTAAGAGGCGTTTAATTGTGAAATTTGTCTTGACAAATCGGCGTTTATGCCTTATAATGCAAGTGTAAGGTTTTTTGAATTTATAATATAATAGAGAGGTGAATATAATGGCTTATCAGATTAGCGATGCTTGCATCAAGTGCGGTGTTTGCGCAAGCGAATGTCCCGTATCATGTATTACTGAGGGTGATGCAACATATGAGATCAACGCTGATGAGTGCATCGATTGCGGAAACTGCGCAAACGTATGCCCTGTTGACGCTCCGTCAGCATAGTTAGTTGTATGTACATTTTGCTGCCGCTGAAAAGCGGCAGCTTTTTTTGTATAAAGCAGTCTATATTAGTATATGCATATAAGATACGGTATCTAAATATATCTTATATGATTTTTGTATTTTACATATTTTTATTTTGTACAGATATGAAATTTGTTATGACAACACTTATAAATATTTTATTCAATTAAATTTTTAAGTGTTCTTTAAAGAAGAAAAATATCTAACTATAGAGCAGACTATTTCTTTTTCTGTATTATTAAGAGAACTTATATCAACATATTCGTTGTTATCCAACCCAAGCAAATAATCCACTGATACATTAAAATATTTTGAAAGCATTACAAGGGATTGAGCGTTTGGTGCACTTATTCCCATTTCCCAAGCGTTTACAGATGCTCTTGTAATTCCGAGAGCATTAGCTAAGGCGTTTTGGCTTATGTTTTCCCTTTCTCTGATTTCACGTAACCGATCATATAATTTATACATTGCAATCACCTCAATGTATATTTTAATATACAATTATTGAAATTAATTTATCAATAATTGTATATAAATATTGACATAGTGCTTTTTTTATGCTAAAATTAAACAGACTTGAAAATGTGTAGCCGTTCAGGTTGTAGTGCTGCGTAACAACTAAAACTTTATATATTTAAACTCATCTATTTTGATAAAGGCTTTGCCTTTGAAACCGATGCCGAGCCCATATTCCGCCATGCCAAGCCGCGGCGGCAATGTCGCCAAAGCCTTTATCAAAATTATGTGCTCGTAAGCAAACATATGTTGGGGTTTGGGGCACAGCCCCAATCGGTTTCCCCGAAGGGGAAAAACGACTGCGCTCGGGGCGGAGGCGGCGAGCGCAACTGGGTGGGCGAATGGTTTCTAAGGCAAAACCTTTATCAAAAACAGTGTTGTTCGGGAAGTAGGAGTGTCGTTTGGGAAAAAGCATTGATTTTGGCAATAAAATATGCTAATATCTGAGCGGAGATTGTTCTCTCCGGCGATTTATGTATTGAAATTTTTATGTTTCATACCAATTTTGCAAACAAACCGTCTGTTTACGCTGTTTGTATTTACATTAAGACAATAATGTGATATAACTAAGTTTAAGTTCTACTGAACGGCGGGGATTTTGAGGGAGTTCAATATCTCAATTTATATTTAGGGAGGATTTATAATATGAAAAAACAAATTATCAGCTCGCTTGTTGCTGCGGCAATGATAGCGTCAACGGCTTCGGCTGCGTTTGCTGAAAAGATTGATGTTGATAACAGCTTCAGCATGCAGGCTGAAACAGAGGTTGAATTAAGCGCATCAAAAGGAACCTATTATCAGGACTTGGGTCTTTGGTTTGATGCGGAAACGGGCACTATTACCGACGCTGATGTAAGCCTGTACGGCAGTTATACTATTCCGAGCCAAATCGACGGAGTTGATGTTACGGGTATCGGCAATGATGCGTTTGCTTGGTGCAGTAACCTAACAAGCATAACAGTTCCGAATGGTGTTACAAGTATCGGTGACGGTGCATTTTTTAACTGTGAATATTTAACAAGCGTAACAATTCCGAACAGTGTAACAAGCATCGGCGAAGACGCGTTTGCTTGGTGCAGTTATTTAACAAGCGTAACAATTCCGGATAGCGTTATAAGTATCGGTAATGAGGCGTTTTACAGTTGCTATTCTTTAGAAACTATTACAATTCCCAACAGTGTTACAAGTATTGGTAAAAGTGCGTTTGAAAACTGCAAAGGCTTAATAATCGTAACAATTTCGGACAGCGTCACTAGTATCGATGATGGGGCGTTTGGCGGCTGCACCAACTTAAGAAGGATAAATGTTGACAGCGGCAATCCGAACTACAGCTCTTTGGACGGAGATCTCTTTAATAAAGACAAGACCACTTTGATACAGTATGCCATAGGTAAGGCGAACACCCAATATACAATTCCCGACAGCGTTACAAGTATTGTCGGCAATGCGTTTTTCTCATGCTATAACATAACAAGCATAACAATCCCTGCCGGCGTTACGAGTATTGATAGTTCTGCGTTTTTATATTGCAGAAAATTAGCGAACATAGATGTTGACAGCGGCAATCCGAATTACTGCTCTGTGGACGGTAATCTCTTTAACAAAGACAAGACGACGCTGGTGCAGTATGCCATAGATAAAGAAGATGACCGCTATACAATTCCTGACAGCGTCACAAGTATCGGAGATTATGCGTTTTTTGCAAGTTATAATCTAACAAGCATAACAATTCCCGAAAGTGTTATAAGTATCGGTAATTGGAGCTTTTCCGATTGTCTTGAGTTGTCGAGTATAACTATTCCGAACAGTGTAACAAGCCTCGGCAATTATGCCTTTAATGGCTGCGAAAGCCTGAGGAGCGTAGTAATCCCTGACAGCGTTACGAGCATCGGTAAGAGCGCATTTTTCTATTGCATGGGCTTGAGAAAAGTAACAATCCCAAGCAGCGTTACAAGCATAGGCGAACATGCCTTTAATTTATGTGACAGCTTATCGGTTGTATACTACATCGGAACAGAAGATGAATGGAACCAACTTGGAATAAGCGAAATCACTAACAGCGGATTACTGAGAGCCACCATTCGTTTTCTGGGTGATCAATCTGATATAGTGATTTGCAATGTCACAGAGAATAAATCGTCGGGTGTGGTATCGGCGAATTTCCAAAACAATACGGATGAGACTCTGACCTTTGAAGCTATCTGCGCTGTATACGATGAGGAGGGCGCACTTATCACATACGCAAAGGAAACCGTAATAATTGATTCCAATAAGACACAAGACATAATATTTAACCCGGAAGCAAGCGGCTGGGCTTCCTGTAAGCTGTTCGCCTGGGACGAGCTGGGAGCTATGCACCCCCTCAGTCAGATTTAGAGAAATTATAGATTTCTTCCCAAGATAATCAAGCAAAGAGACGGGGCGCAGTGTGCGTCCTGTCTCTGTTTAAGATTATCTATTCGTAGACGAAGCGTCACGGACGCCCCAAGCACAGGTTGGGAGTAACCAACACAAACAGGAAATCACGAAATAATAATTGCTTTTTCGGCTATTATATGATAATATATCTACGTAACATTTGTTTTAGGGAGGTTATATGAAATGAAAAGGGGAGTTATAATCATTCTTGTGGCATTATCCTTAACATTCACTGCCACAGTCACAGTGTCGGCAGAAATCTATGCTGACAACTCAGTCTATGCCGATACAGTAAACACCCATATGGAATTTATCACGGAAGATGGTGTGCCTGATGCAGAACAGTCGGAGGATAATGTTACTCTCGCGGCAACCGGCACGTATTATGAGCAATACGGACTGTATTTTGACGAAAGCACCGGCACAATTACTGATGCCGACGAAACTTTATCAGGCAGTTACAATATTCCAACCCAAATTGACGGGGTTGATGTAAAAGCAATAAGTTCTTACGCATTTAAAGATTGTATATTATTAGAAAAAATATGTGTTCCAAAAACTGTTGAGAGTATAGGAGTATATGCGTTCCAAAATTCTATTAAAGAAGTAGAGTTTGAGGAGGGAACAACCAAGATACCGGACTATGCTTGCTGTTATGCAAATAATCTTGAAAAGGCTATCATACCTAACAGTGTTATATCAATAGGTAGGCGAGCATTTTTCGGCTGTAAAAATTTAAGCAGTTTTCCGGCATTAACTTCACTTGAGGAAATAGGCGAGTCAGCATTTGCTGGTTGTGCATCATTAGAAAAGCTATACATTCCCAAAACCGTAGGCATACCGGGAGAATGTGCATTTTATAATTCTGTCAAAGAAATAGAGTTTGAGGAGGGTATAACAGAGATACCATACTTTTTCTGTTATTATGCAACCAATCTGGAAAGAGTGGTTATACCTGACAGTGTTATATCAATAGGCTATAAAGCATTTGAAGGCTGTGAAAAATTAAGCAGTTTTCCGGCATTGACATCGCTTTGGGAAATAGGGGATGACGCATTTATCGGTTGCGTATCATTAGAAAAGCTGTATATACCCAAAACAATGCTGTATATAGGAACCGACGCTTTTAAAGATTCTGTCAGGGAAATAGAGTTCGAGGAGGGAATAACAGGAATACAGGGTGCAGCCTGTAAGAATGCAACCAATCTGGAAAGAGTGGTTATACCGAACAGTGTTACCTCAATAGGCAATTCAGCTTTTGAAGGCTGCAGTAAGCTAAGCAGCTTTCCGGCGCTGACATCACTTGCGAAAATAGGCGAGTCAGCATTTGCCGGTTGCAGTAAGCTGAGCAGTTTTCCCACATTGACATCACTTGTAGAAATAGGCAAATCAGCATTTAAGGATTGTTGGGCATTAGAAAAGATGTACATTCCCAAAACCATAGAGAGTATAGGTCAATGTGCATTTGAAAATTCTATTAAAGAAATAGAATTTGAGGAGGGAATAACCAAGATTCCGGACAATGCCTGCAGGCGTGCATACCTTTTGAAAAATGCGATTGTACCGGACAGTGTTACCTTGATCGGAGAGAAAGCCTTTGAAGACTGCAGAAATCTGAGCAGTTTTCCGACGCTGACGTCACTTACAGAAATAGGTTATGGAGCATTTTACGGTTGCAGATCTCTGCAAAAGGTATATATACCTAAAACCACAGAGAGCATAGGAAGATTTGCATTCAAATATTCTATTAAAGAAATAGAGTTTGAAGAGGGAACAACTCAAATACCCAACTATTTCTGTGACAGTGCAGATTATCTGGAAAAGGCTGTTATACCGGACAGTGTTACCTCGATCGGGGAGAAAGCGTTCTACTGTTGTGATAGGCTTAGAATATATTGTTATCCGGGCTCCTATGCAATGGACTATGCAGTTGAAAACAATATACCCGTAACGTTTATGGGGAACGAGGAAACAGGTGTTTATACAGCGTTTAGCAAATATGAAATTGAGCAAAATCAGATCACCGTCAATACAGTGGTTGCTAACAACAGTGAAAGCGAGGAAAACGTAACAGTTGTTATTGCTGCATATGCAGATGATGAGCTCAAGGAGATTGCAACCGATAACATTAGCATTTCCGCCAATGCTGCACAAAATGTTACAAAGACCTTTGATAAAGGGAGTGACACAGTGAAGATATTTATATGGGACAGCCTTGACGGTATGATGCCCTGCGGCGACTGCATGAGTCTTGATATTACAGAAGAATAAGATTTGAAATAAAGCATTGCCGTATTTATGTCTGTCCCTCGTTGCGCATGACTTTTCCTCTCGCCGCGCCTGTTCGGCAAGGTCTCGCTTTTACAGGCATGTGCTCCTTTTTTAAAAAAACGGAAGACTTTTCAGGAGTTAATAAAGGCAAATGCTGTTGTTCGGGAAGTAGGAGTGTCGTTTGGGAAAAAGCATTGATTTTGGCAATAAAGTATGCTAAAATCTGCGCAGAGAGTTTTCTGTAACGGTTTGGATGCTGTTGTTTTTTTATATTTCATACCGATTTTGCAAACAAACCGTCTGTTTACGCTGTATGTATTTACATTAAGACAATAGTGTGATATAACTAAGTTTAAGCTCTGCTAAGCGGCGGGGTAATTAAGGGAGGATTTATAAATGAAGATGAGAGTATTGAATTTTGTGTTGGCTTTGACAATGATATGTGCGCTTATTCCCAGTGTGGCAAGTGCGTACAACGGTATTCCGTACGGCGATTATTTGTATTATGAAATAAATGATGATGATACCATTACTGTTACCGGCTACGATGACGGCGCAGCAGCGGTAAGTATTGATATTCCGGCACAGATAAACGGAATGGACGTAACAGGTATCGGCGATTACGCGTTTGCCTGGTGCACATATTTGGAAACCGTAACAATTCCGAACAGTGTTACAAGTATCGGCGACTATGCGTTTTATTGGTGCAGAAATTTAACAAGCATAACAATTCCTGAGGGCATTACAAGTATTGGCGATTATACGTTTTATAATTGCGAAAGTATAGAAAATATGGAAATTCCTGAGGGCGTTACAAGTATCGGCAATTATTCGTTTTATGGTTGCCAATTTTTAACAAGCATAATGATCCCCGCAGGGGTAACAAGTATTGGTGATTGTGCGTTTGTACATTGTACCAACTTAGCAAGCATAAATGTTGACGGCGGCAATCCGAACTACAGCTCTATGGACGGAAATCTTTTTAACAAAGACAAGACCACATTGATACAATATGCAGAAAGTAAAGCGGATACACAATATTCAATTCCGGACAGCGTTACAAGTATTGCCGGCTACGCATTTTCTTTCTGTCGTAACATAACAAGCATAACTATTCCCGAGAGTGTTACAAATATCGGCGGGGCAGCGTTTTTATATTGCAGAAATCTAACAAGCATAGATGTTGACAGCGGCAATCCGAATTATTGCTCTGTAGACGGAAATCTCTTTAACAAAGAAAAAACCACATTGATACAGTATATAATAGGTAAAACAGATACCCATTATACAATACCCGATACTGTTACAAGTATCGGTGAGCATGCCTTTGATGGCTGCGATTATTTAACAAGCGTAACGATCCCGAACGGTGTGACAAGTATCGGTGATTGGGCGTTTTCCGGTTGTCTGTACTTGTCCGACATAACTATTCCGAACAGTGTAACAAGCATCGGCAATAATGCGTTTGAGTGCTGTGAAAGCTTGACGAGTATAACTATTCCGAACGGCGTTACAAGTATCGGCAGGAGTGCATTTCACTATTGCATCAACTTGGGAAACATAACTATTTCGAAAAGTGTAACAAGTATTGGTGAATCTGCGTTTAGATATTGTGAAAACTTAGGAGTTGTATATTATACCGGAACGAGTTTTGATTGGGGGCAAATGGCGATAGCCGGTAATAGAGAACTGTCTGATGCTCAAATTTATTTTCTGGGTGATGAATCTGATATACTGATTCGCAGTATTATGCAGAACAAATGGGAGAGCACGATATCGGCGAATTTCCAAAATAATTCGTTTGACGCCCAATCCTTTGAGGCTATCTGCGCCGTATACGATGAGGAAGGCGCGCTTATTACATATGAGAAGGAAAGCATAGAGGTCGCTTTCGGCGAGGGAATTAACGTTACGTTCAAATTGAATGCAAGCGATTGGGCTTCGTATGAGCTGTTCGCCTGGGACGAGCTGGGAGCTATGCGCCCCCTCAGTCAGGTTTAGAAAAATTATAGATTTCTTCCCAAGAAAATCAAGCAAATAACAAGACGGGGCGCGCACGCGCCTCGTTTCTGTTTATTTGTACACAACCGTCTCCGCCAACACAAATAGACTTTGCGTATTTATGACATCTTAAATGGCGCCCCTACGAAAGTTTTTCCCTTTGCAAAAGTATAAATTGTTGGTGTGTCATGCCAAAGTAAAATTACGAAGAAACAATTGCCTTTTAGGTTAATATATGATAGTATATCTGTATAGCATTTGCTTTAGGGAGCATATATGAAATGAAAAAGGGAGTTACAATTATTTTTGCGATACTGGTTTTAATATTAACTGCTGTGTTGCTTACGCCTAAGGGGGACAATCTTGCCGATACCGCAGAGGTCGAAGGTTTTCTTATTGCCGACGGTATGCCGAACTTAGACAAAAATACTCTTAACGGAACAGCAAATGTTTTGCGGGAGATTATTCCGGGTGCAGGATCGCCCGTGAATAAAGGCGGTTTTATTATGGGAACTGCCGCATATTATGAGCAATACGGATTACATTTTGACAAAAGCAGCGGCGCGATTATCAATGCGAGCAGAAGCCTGTCAGGGAACTATACGGTTCCAAGCCAAATTGACGGGATTGAAGTAAAATCAATTGATAGTTATGCATTTTATAACTGCAAATCAATAGAAAAGATATTTATCCCCAAATCTATAGAGAGCATAGAAAAATATGCCTTTTTAAATTCAGTTAAGGAAATAGAATTTGAGGACGGAACAGATGAAATACCGGAATATGCCTGTTATAACGCAAACAATTTGGAGAAAGTAGTTGTTCCCGACAGTGTTATATCAATAGGTAAGCGAGCCTTTTGTTACTGCGGAAATCTGAGTGATTTCCCTAAATTATCGTCCCTTGAGAAAATAGGCGATTATGCGTTTGATGGCTGCCAATCAATGGAAAAGTTTTTTATCCCCAAAACCATAAAACGTGTGGGATATTACGTGTTCCGTAATTCTGTTAAGGAGGTAGAGTTTGAAGAGGGAACTACCAAAATACCGAACTATACTTGCTTTTATGCAAACACTCTGGAAAGAGTAGTTATTCCTGATAGCGTTACAACAATAGGCTATTGGGCGTTTAGCGGATGCGAAAGATTGAGCGACTTTCCCAAGCTAACGTCACTTACGGAAATAAATCAACATGCGTTTTATGATTGTATTTCATTAGAAAAGATGTATATTCCTAAGACCATAGAGATTATGGAAGCCTATGCCTTTTCCAATTCAGTTAAGGAAATAGAATTTGAGGAGGGCATAACCAAAATACCGGAAGCTGCTTGCTGCGATGCAAGTAATCTGGAAAAAGTTATTATACCTGATAGTGTTACATCAATAGGTGATTTTGCATTTTGCGATTGTACAAGGCTAAGTGATGTTCCAAAGCTTACATCGGTTGCGGAAATAGGAGAATACGCATTTAGGGGTTGTGAACTAATAGAAAAGATGTATATTCCCAAAACAATAGAGAGAATAGGAACTGGTGCATTCCGTAATTCTATTAAGGAAGTAGAGTTTGAAGAGGGAATTACTCAGATACCGGATCTTTCATGCTATAGGGTAGAGAGTTTAGAAAAGGCAATCATACCGAGCAGCGTTGAATATATAGGTATCTCGGCGTTTGTCGGCTGCAATAATCTAACAATATATTGCTATCCGGGCTCTTGCGCAATAGACTATGCAATCAGAAATAATATACCGTATGAATTGTTTGAAAATTGATAAAGTGTTTTACTTTTGCCCGCCCCGGCGTTTGGGGCGGGCTTTATTTATGTAGTCGGAATAATTGCAATAGTAAGTTATATATTCGTAGGGGGCGGCTTCCCAGACGCCCCGATGTGTAACCAATGTGATTATATAAATTTACAGGTACTTTGATTTAAAGAAAATCCCAAATCCACATAATATGGTATTTAATGTTAATATGACAAGCGGGGCGTCTGGGAAGCCGCCCCCTACAATTTGAAGATTTAAACATACGTCAACACCGTTTACATTGCTTACTATTTGCCTTTTGCAAAAGAGCAAAGCCCACCCAATAGACTTTTAACATTCAAAAACGGTATACCGTAAAATTCGGTATACCGTTTTGTATTAAAATATCCTAATATTTGTCGCCCTTTATCAGGGTGCCGATTCCTGTTTTGGTGAAAATCTCAAGGAGCAGGCAGTGGGGTATTCTTCCGTCGATAATATGTACGCCGGAAACTCCTGCGTCAATTGCGTCGCAGCAGCCCAGAACCTTGGGAATCATGCCGCCGCTGATAACTCCGCTTTCTATCATCTCGTGGATTTCGTTTTTGTGCGCCTCGTATATTATCTTGCCGCTTGCGTCCTTAACGCCCTCAACATCAGTGAGCAGCACCAGCTTTTCCGCCTGTATGGCAGCCGCTACAGATGCCGCCACAGTGTCCGCATTAATATTATAGCTGTTGCCCTCCTCGTCGGTGCCTATGGGGGCGATAACCGGAATGTACTGGTCAGAGGAAAGCAAGTCTAAGATACAGTTCTTAACGTGAACTATCTCACCTACGTAGCCCAAGTCGGTTTCAACGCCGTCCACCTCGGTGACCTGTTTTTTGCACTCGATAAAGCTGCCGTCAATACCGCTTATTCCAACGGCTCTGCCGCCTTTTGTGTTGAGCAGGGCGACAATCTCCTTGTTGGTCTTGCCGATAAGCACCTGCTGGGCAATGTCCATGGTCTCCTTGTCGGTGTACCTAAGTCCGTTAATAAACCTGCTCTGCTTGCCCGATTTTGTCAGCGCCGCCGATATGTCGGGGCCTCCGCCGTGAACCACAATAGGCTTAAGCCCGATATATTTCAGCAGGGTAATATCCTCCATAACCGAGTTCTTAAGCTCCTCGTTTACCATGGCGTTTCCGCCGTACTTTATAACAATAGTTTTCCCCTCGAATTTTTGCATATATGGCAGGGCTTCAATAAGTATGCCCGCCCGTTTTATCAGTTCCTGCAATTTTATCCCTCCGTTATTTAAAGATACATTCCTGCGGCTCTGAGGCCTGTTCCCTCGTCCAGACCGCAGATCAGGTTCATGTTCTGCACCGCCTGCCCCGCTGCGCCCTTGACAAGATTATCAATACAGGACACGACCACGGCGCGATTAAGCCGCTCGTCTGCCACAATGCCCAGACCTACATAGTTTGAGCCCGCAACGTGCTTTATCTCCGGGAGAGTTCCCGCCTCGTATACACGAACGAACTCCTCATCCTTAAAGAAGTCTTTGTACAAATCAACAAGCTCCTCGGTTGTCATGGGTTTATTTAGGTTGGCGTAGCAGGTCGCCAAAATACCTCTCTGCATAGGCACCAGGTGAGGGGTGAATGACAGGATTATATCCTCTCCGCCCAATATGGAAAGCTCCTGCTCAATTTCGGAGGTGTGCCTGTGAGTAGCGACCTTGTACGCCTTTAAGGACTCGTTCACCTCGCAGAAAATGTTGGGCAGGCTCGCGCTTCTGCCGGCGCCCGTAACACCTGACTTGGCGTCAATAATAAGGTTCTTGGTGTCAACAATTTTTGCGGCAACCAAGGGGGCAAGACCTAAAATCGAACAGGTGGTGTAGCAGCCCGGGTTGCCTATAAGCCTGTGCTTTTTAATCTCGTCTCTGTGCAGCTCGCACAGACCGTATACCGATTGGCTGAGTACTTCGGGAGCGGAGTGTGGCTCGCCGTACCACTGTTCATAGACCTTAGGGTCGTTATATCTAAAGTCCCCGCTCAGGTCGATGATTTTAAGACCTTTGCCGAACAGGTCGGGAATAACCGTCTTGGAAGCCCCGTGAGGCAGGGCGGTAAACACCAAATCACAGCTATTTGCAATGTCGTCAACATCAAGGGCGCAGCACTCAAGGTCGCATATTCCCTTTAAGTTGGGATATACGTCCGAAATCCTCTGCCCCACAAAGCTCTGGGAAACAACCCTGACAATTTGTGCCTCGGGATGAGCGGTAAGCAGCCGCACAACCTCAATTCCCGCATAGCCTGTCGCGCCCAAAACGCCAACCTTTATCATATGTATCAACTCCGTTTTACTTAATGAAAATTTTTGCAAGTTATATCTTTATTATATTATACTCTCAAAGACAAAATATATCAAGTCAAAGGAGGATTTTTGTACATTATTACCCACGAAAAAACGGACAGAAACTTTTGCTATGCAAATTGCCTAAAATCTTAAATTCAATTTTGGTTAATAAACCTCTTTTTTTCTTGAAGTAATTATGTTAAAATAAACCTGTGATTGAATTTATTTCAGAATTCCATTCAGAATAAATATAATATCAGGAGGTCATGTTGAAATGGCAAGTTTAAGTCTTAGAGGAATTTACAAAACATATACGGGAGGTTTCACTGCCGTTAAGGATTTCAATCTTGAAATTGAAGATAAGGAATTTATAATCTTCGTTGGTCCTTCCGGATGTGGTAAGTCAACAACTTTGAGAATGATCGCGGGTCTTGAGGAGATTACCGAAGGCGAGCTGTATATCGGCGATAAGCTGATGAACGACGTTGTTCCCAAGGACAGAGATATCGCTATGGTTTTCCAGAACTATGCGCTTTATCCCCATATGACCGTGTTTGAGAACATGGCATTCGGTCTTAAGCTCAGAAAGGTTCCCAAGGAGGAAATCAAGAAGAAGGTTATCGAGGCTGCTCAGATTTTGGGTATCGAGCACCTGCTCGACAGAAAGCCCAAGGCTCTGTCCGGCGGTCAGAGACAGCGTGTTGCTTTGGGTCGTGCTATCGTGCGTACGCCTAAGGTATTCTTGATGGATGAGCCTCTCTCAAACCTTGACGCAAAGCTCAGAGTTCAGATGAGAACTGAGATCGGTAAGCTGCACAAGAAGCTGCAGACAACGTTTATATACGTTACACACGACCAGACAGAGGCTATGACAATGGGTACCAGAATCGTTGTTATGAAGGATGGTATCATCCAGCAGGTTGATTCTCCCACAAACCTCTATCAGTACCCCTGCAACATCTTCGTTGCTGGCTTCATCGGTTCGCCTCAGATGAACTTCCTGAATGTTACTGTAGATTGCTCTGCTAACGGTACATATCTTAAGACCGGTAACTTTTCAATCAAGCTCCCCGACGGTAAGGGCAACAGAGCTGAGATTAAGAAGTACAACGGCAAGGAAGTTATCATGGGAATCAGACCCGAGGATCTGTATGACGATCCTGCTTTCGTTTCGGCTGTTCCCGATTGCAACACAGAAGTTACAATCGACTTGGTTGAAATGATGGGCGCTGAGACATATCTGTACTTCCAGGTTGCAGGAACAGAGTTCACGGCAAGAGTTAATCCTCGCTCCACATCAAAGCACGGTGACAAGGTTAAGATCGGTCTTGACGCTAATAAGATCCACCTCTTTGATAAGGACACAGAGAACATTATCACTCACTAAGATTGATATAATAAGAGCGGCGCAGTTTGGCGCCGCTTTTTCATGTAAACATTATTTTTAAAATTCTTTCGGGAGGCATGTTTTTAAGTCCGCAGGGGTCGGGCATAACAGCGTCGTGCCACCTGAACACGCCGCAGTCCCTGAGATATGCCGCCCCGCGGCTGCAATACGAGAATTTTCGGTACCAGTCCGGGTAAAAGCGTTTGGTGTACTCCTTAACAAGGCTGTCGGCAATTCCGACCCTGCCGCCCCGAGGCGTTACGGTTCCGCAAAGCTGAACCCCCGGCGGGCTGGAATGAAGCAGGATAATGCTGCCGTCGGCACATCGGGCAACAGTAATATACACATGGTCAATTGAGGAAACGATATCTCCGGGCATTAGCTCAATCATCTTGGGGTGGTATTCGCCAAAGCCCATTTCGGCAAACATTCTGCCTTGATTTTTGGCATGGGTTACATAACCTGCCTTGCCCCCTCCAAAGTAGTTGTACACCGTCCAGCCTACATACCCGCTGCAGTCAAGACCGTTTCCGTATTCAAATTTGTGCTGCTTAAAGTCGTAGTCCGAGCCTTGGGCTTCGTAGAATTTCCTCCAGTTTGGGTTAACTCCGAGCCGTGTTCCGTCCTCGCCTGCGCCGCTGTCATCGGGGCTCCAGCCACCGCCCCAGATATACATTGTGGAGTGGGCGGGCAAAAGAGCTGTCTTCAGAAACTTGATGAGGCCTGTATTTTGGTTCATGTCTAAGCCGCCTTTCGGTTAAAAAACGGCGGGATCTTCCTCCCGCCGTATGCTTAAAGTATATTCAGTTTTTGTGGAAATATTACTGTTTATTTTCAATCGCCATTATTTTGTCGACCCGTCTCTGATGCCTGCCGCCCAGGTGCTCCGAGCTTAAATACGCCTTAACAATTTCCAGGGCGTGTCCGGGACCTGTTATTCTCTCCCCGAGACAGATAATCTGAGCGTCGTTGTGCTCCTTTGCCATTTTTGCGGAGAACACGTCCGTAACGTGAGCCGCCCTTATTCCCTTAACCTTGTTGGCGGCAATGCTGACCCCGATACCGGTGCCGCATATTAAAATTCCCTTGTCGCACTCGCCGTCCACAATGCTGTTTGCCACGATTTCGGCAATGTCGGGGTAATCCATGGGAACATCCTTCTGCGTGCCGTAGTCCTTGTATTCAATCCCCGCCTGGTCAAAATATTCCTTAATAACGTCCTTTAATGTAACGCCGCCGTGGTCGCTTCCTATTGCTATCATAACAAACCTCCTGAATATGTAATTTTTAACCGTAACCCTATTATACCACATTCCTGTGCCGGTAACAACAGTTTTATAAAATTTTTGCGGGCAAAAATTAAAGCCCGGAATAATCCGGACCTTTCTCTCAAGTATGATTGCCGCCTAAGCTTTACATATTGGCGGAAACGTAGCTTCCGATTTCCTCTATAGCGGTGTTTTCATCCACACCGTCGGTTATAAACCTGATGGTCTCTCCTTCCTTGGCGTTATAGCTGAGCAGAATAAACAGCTTATCTATATCTGTAACATAATCGTTTTTTGCAACGTAGGTTCTGCACTTGTGCTGACCGGCAAGACGGATAATATCCAAGGCGGGCTTTGCAGCTAAATCATACTTGTCTGTGATAGTGTGTAAAATTTCTCTCATGATGCTACCTCCCTTACTATCCTGCGGCAGAGATCCGCCGCATAACTGATGATTTCTCGGATTGCCTTAAGGCATATCCTCAGCGAAAGGGATTAATCACAGGTATTTTTTACTTATGGGCAGGGCACGCCCCGTTTTGTCAATCCATTCCACTGCACAAACATTAAACAACTTTTTTGTTAGAAAGTCAAGACTTAATCTCAACAATTATTTTTTGAGCACCGAAAATATATTTGTAAAAGATTTCGGGAACTCACGGATTAATGCCGACTAATACCCAAAATAGTTCAATGTTTTTTGTGATTTTTGCATATAATAATTAAACTGAAATTAAATTGTAATAAAATAGTAAAAACAAATATCATGATTTTTCTGACATAACACAATGATTTTCGCATAAGAATTAAATAAGGAAATTGCAGAGACAGTCCGTTTTATTGTACAGTCTATGTGTTAATATTAAATCACGAAAGGAGAGGTTACCATGATTGACGTAAAAAAACTGCAGGAAATGCTTTTAAAAGAGATAAAGGCAACGGAGACGGATAAGCCTCTAAAGGACAGCGTCCGTAAGATAGTAATAAAAGCTCACTAAAAACCTCCTTAGAATATGAAGCCCTTTGGCTTCCCGCAGACTGCCCGCCGAGGCAGTCTGTTTTTATGTGCAAAATCGAACAAAATTAATTAAAAATCAAACTTTTAAATTGTTTAAATTCATGATATAATTAGGATAATATCATAAATATTGAGAGGAGAGCTATGTTATGAACAAAACTAAATTGATTGGGTGCCTGTGCGCCCTTTTGTGCCTTTGTGTAATCGCGGCGTACGCAGTTGAAAGCGGTGAATTATTGCCCGAATCGGAGAGCAGTGTTACGGAAACGGAAGAATTTTTTGAGGAAGAGGAGACACAGGAAGTTGAGCCCTCGGAGCAGCCGGAGGCGACAGCGGATGTTGATTCGGAGGAGGAAATTGCCGATGAGGGTGAGGCGGAGCCTGTTCCGTCGGAAAGTACGGAGACGGAAGCTCCCACAGGCATACCGAACACGGAGGAGTATCAGGCTGAAGAAACAGAAGCTTTGCAGAGCGGATATTCGGAAAATTTTCTGCAAATGGCGTCTGTTTTACGGGGCTCTATGGGCAACGTAGAAATGAGCGATGTTCTGACAAGCTATATGTATTTGGGCGAAGTTTACAGCCTTACGGAAGAACAGCTTGACTATATCGCAAGCCTGATTATAACCGGGGCAAATCCTGTTGATGTTATGGATATAGCGTATTTTTGGGTTAATACCTGTGAGGATGTTTCGATTATCGGTCAAATTTATGACTTAAAGGGCGTGTATGAGGGTTCCCGCTTCTGGATTGAGAATGCGTATAATAAGGCGACCGGCTGTATTCATGGCGAGCTTGATACGGAGGGCGTGGAGTATTATCTGTCGGCAGGCTTGACCGTCGAGGACATAAGCACCGCAAACGTATTGAGCCGTAAAGGGGTCTACACCATAACCCGGATTTTGGACAGGCTTCTCGAGGGGGAAAGTATAATTGACATATGCAACACCATAAACGGAACAAGTATTTCCGAGCCCGTAAGTTTTTTTGGTATAGAGCTTGAAAGCCGCGAAAACGTCAATACGGCGGCTGTGAAAAGCGAAGAGCTTGCTTCACTTGAAAACTCAAGCGTTGAAGACGCAGCGGACGAAATTATCTCCGAGCCAAACATAGGTGAAATTCTTGCGGAGAAAAGAAGCGAAAAATATGCGAACTTCACCAAGGAATTGGTTAATGCCGGGATAGTTCTCGGGTCTGTCGATGAGGATTTGGGGGTGATTTTAAGTGAATAAGCTGAGAATGTTTATTACGCTGTTATTCGCGGCGGGCTTAATTTGCTTGGGCAGTACTGTTGCATACGCTTCCACCTCCGACGCTCTTTTTGAGCAATCATTGGTGAGGAGCTCTATTGAGCAATGCGGTTCTTCATATGAGGCTCCCTATGTGTCCTCGGGGGATAACGTGTCCCTGTATGACGGAAATGTTAATATAAGCGAGGTTGACATGAGCCTGCCGGGCAAGAACGGCATGGACGTAAATATAATACGTACCCACTACGTAAACGGAGCTCCGGGGGCGTACTTCGGAGATGATATGAGAAGCAGCTCGGTCAAAATTCTCACTTCATATGTCTATCCATATACATATACACAAAACGGGGTCAGCAAAACGGCGTATGTGGAGTTTGACTGTGAGGAGGACATCGTAGATACCTTTCAGACAACGGCAACTCTTTTAGAAAAGAAGATAAAAAAAGATGACCGAGGCGTGATATTTTATAATTACGGCGTGATAAACAGCTCGGGAATAACCATGACTCGTGCGAAAAATCAAGCTCCGGTTGCTCTGTATTACTCACTGGATGAATTGTACAACCTCCGTAATTCAGGTGATATTTCTCTTGGCTATGGCTGGTATATTACAATGCCTAAGGTTGTGAAGGTAAACCAAACGGAAACCTCCTCCGGTAACACTCAGAGAAATACCTGTACCTTCACCAAGGACGACGGAGAAACCCTTGACTTTAAGTTTACAAGGAGCTACTACGAGGACGAGGGCTGGAAATTGGATACTGATAACTGCACAATATCGGAGGCGGGCAGCCCGTACAGCGTGGAAATATTTGAAACCTTGCAAGCCCATAGCGCAGGATTTTCCTATGATATGAAAATAACTGACGGCGACGGAAAGACCTATTACTTCTTTTTCTTTAATAGTGATAGGGCAAAGCTCCCTGTTGCCATTGTTGATAGATACGGAAATGTTATCAGATATGCCAAAAACAGCGACGGCAGTGTTACGATTACCGATACCTTTGAGCGTCTTATAACCGTGTCCTCAAGCGGAATAACCGTAACAAAGGATAATAACAGCAAATCCGTTCAGTATATCCTGTCCAGAACCAACGACCCCGACAGAGACCCTGACGGCTTGCTCAATTGTTATTCAAAGTATTCATTTAAGGTGAGGAAGTATAACGGTTCATCTTATGAGACCACCGAATATATCTCCCATAAGAGCACCATAAAGTTCAATAATTGGCAGCGCAAATACTATGACAAAATTGAAAAGATAATCTCTCCATCAAACGCGGTGCTTGAGTATACATATGAGGAAACGCCCACTGTTGAAAAACACGCCTCCTCTATGGGGCTGAACCATGTCTCCCATAGAGATTATCATATAACGGGTTCAAAGGCATATGAGGACGGGGCGGAAAAGTTAACTAAAACCTATAGATTTATTCAAGCCGGCCCTAACGGAGCCTTTGTGACAAACAGAGGCAAACAGGTCACAGTTAAAGAAAGCTATGACGACGGTTCTTCAAAAAGCACATACTATAACTATGACCACTTGGGCAGATTGTATGAGGAATATTTCTATCAGGACAGAGTGAAACGCAGTAAGCAGTATATGTATTCAACTTCAAGTTTCGCTATATATAATGAGCTTTCCTCCAAGGCGCTCCTGAATATGCGTAAGGCGTACGTTAAGGGAACAATGTCATGGTATGGCAGTAAGCTAATAGACGTGTCCTATAATGAGCTGAACGGCAGGAGGCAGCCTACCCGCACAGCTGAGGGCGAGCGGGAGACCCTGTGCACCTATGATGATAAATACGGTCTGCTCCTCAGCAAAACCTACCCTAAGGACGGCGGTACAACCATAAAGGTTGAGAACACAATGACCGCTGACGGCAAGGGTATACGCACCTCGAGAACCTATGAGAATGGTGTTTCTAAGTTTTATGACTATTATACCTATAACAGCGACGGCACGGTGGCTTCCGTAACTCGGTATCCCTCCTCCGGCACCGCTGTCAAAACCGACTATACCTATACCTATAACGCCGACGGCTCCTATACCGTAAGCGAAAAGATGAACGGTGTTCAGAACGCCGACGGCGCAAACGTGAATGTTACCACCACAAAGGCATATGACTGGCTGGGTAACCTTGTTTCCGCCACAGACGGCAACGGCTATACCACATCTTATCAGTATGACGCTCTGGGCAGGGTTAAGAAGCAAATCAACCCCGACGGAACAAGCAAAAATATAAGCTATAATGTTTCCCAAAATTCCGTCACGGTGACGGACGAAAACGGAAACGTTACCACAAGCGACTATACGCCCCTGGGCAACCTTGATAAGATTTATTATGATAATAACTCAAACCATGTCACAGCCAAAGTAACCTATGATAACCAAAACAGAATGATAAGCGAGAGCTTGTACAGCGAAGACGGCGCGCCTCCTACCTCTGAAAATTATACATATGATATTCTGGGCAGGGTGACCTCAAAGACAACTAAATATAATACCACAACGCTGGACACCGTGAGCTACGACTATGAATACGGTGATGGCTGGATAACCAAGGGCACAAGCGCCTTTATTGACGTGCCCGAGGGAACCACGAAAATAGAGGTAGCGTACTATTTGTCGGAAAGCGGTTCGGTAAATGTATCTAGCGGGAATACTGTTTATCTAATCGCAGGAGCTTCATATAATAGCATGGCGTTCGGAAGCGCCGACATAACCGGGGAGGAGAAAATAACAATAACCCATGACGGCGGAAAGGTGTACTATAGGTTCCTGACCGGGGAGGACGAGGAGAATAACATCAGCCTTCTGGGCGGCAGTGCAAGCCAAACCGTAACGGCAACATATACAGGTGACAGCTATTATGTAAAGCCCACGGTTAAGTCCCTGACGGACGGGTTTGGTAATGTTGTGTCCCAAACCTATTTGAAGCATGGCGCCTCCACAATCCTTGATAAGAAAACCTATAAGTATGACCTTGCGGGAAACGTCCTTGAAACCAAAGGCGGCAGAACCTATACCGAGAATTTGGGGGACTATACCACAAAAGCCGAGTATGACTTCCAAGGCAACCCCATAAAGACCTACAGAGCAGACGGCAGCAGCCAAACCAATACCTATGACAGTTACGGTAACCTTCTGTCCTCTACCGACTATCTGGGTAATACCACAACCTATACCTATGACAGGCTGAATAGGCAGATAAAAGTAACAGCTCCCTTTGATGACAGTCAGTCCTCAAAAACCATGACCTATTATGATAATAACGGTAACGTGGTTAAGACCAAGGAGCTTGTAAACGTGACAAATTCAGCTGAGGAGTATAGAACAACAGAGTATGAGTACGACAGCCGAAACCGCCTTGTGACAGTAAAGGTAAACGACGGAAGCCGTGATATCTATACTCAGTACGCCTATGATAACGCAGGTAATCCGGTAAAGGTGGTAACAGGTCAGACGAGCAAGCTGTCAAATCTGTACGGAGCAATCCCCGATGAGGCAACCTATACCAACTATGAGTATGACCGCTTCGGGAATGTGATAAAGGAGACAGACGCTCTGGGTAACAGTGAATATACATACTATGACTGGCTGAGCCGCCCTACCGAGAATATAGATAAAAACGGAAACGGAACCCTGTATTCCTTTAATGCCTACGGAAGCATGACCTCCTGCATAAAAGAGGACGAAACCGTCACCAATACCTATAGTAAAAATAACCTGCTTGTGAAATCCCAAAAGGGTAATGATGTAATAACCTATACCTATGACGATTTCGGAAACGTAAAAACCGAGAATAATAACGGGGTTATTAATACCTATACCTATGATGCAGACGGCAACAGAAAAACCTTTAACCAAAAGGAGGGAAATACCACATATATAAATGCCTTATATACCTATGATAACCTAAACCGCGTAACTAGGGTGTACCATTCAAACGGAATTTCCGCCAATTATACCTATGACGCAAATGACCGTGTAACGCAGGAGGAGCATGGGGTAATCACCACAGGGTATACGTATAACAAAGCGGGACTGATAACAGGTATGACAAATAGTAACGGGCTATATTATTACACTGCTTCATATTATCCTGATGGAAATATTGAATATTTGGCTGAGAGAAGCGGTAATAGTTATGCCATAAGTGAAAGTAACTATGTCTATAATAAAATCGGTCAGTTAACATTTGAGTGGGGAGATAGAGTGGACTATGGCTACCAATATGACACAAGAGGCAACAGAACGTTCAGACGGGATTACATGGATTTATACGATGTAACCTATACGTATGACAAGAATAACAGATTGGTAAGCAGTGTCAAGGCGAATGACTGCGAGGAGGGATATACAAGCCAAACAAACTATACATATGATAATAACGGAAATATGCTTAAGAGGACATATGAAAAACGGACGGAAAATACCAATTTCCTGGTATATAGAGATAGCGATAAATATTATTACAATTGTTCAAATAATCTAAAGCGTCATGTTTACGGATATGATAATTACACCGAATCAGACCCCGATTATGAAGATAGTGACTGGTGGGACGCAATTTATAAATATGACCCACAGGGAAGAAGAAGCGCCAAAAGAGAGGGCGGAAAGTATTATACGTATATCCACTGGGACGGAGATAATATAGTGCGTGAAAGCGGAGATCGTCAGATAACCTATCACAGAGGAAAGGACGATATAATAGCTCAATATAAAAACGGAACTATAAGCTACTATGTATATAATATGTACGGAGATACGAAACAGCTTATAAGCGGCAGCAGAAATGTTTTGAGGACATATATGTCAGACGGATTTGGAACCGCAAGATTTACATACGGAACGGACGGAGCAACAACCCCATTCCAATACAGAGGTCAGTATTATGACGAAGAAAGCGGTCTTTACTACCTCCGTAACCGCTACTATAACCCCGAGCTGGGCAGGTTTATGACAGAAGATCCTGCAAAAGACGGACTTAACTGGTATATCTACTGCAATAACGACCCGGTGAACTTCGTTGACCCATGGGGACTTTACAGTCTGCGTGACTATTGCGAAAATGTTGATGATCTGTCATCTACAACACGTGATTTGATAAGGTCAGCCATAGATGCAAAAATGGATGGTTTTTTAAGTTATGAAAGTATGCTAAAGAATCTTGTTTCTAATGGCGCTATAATTAGAGAAGGTAAAAAAATGTCACCAGTAGTCGTTGATAGGCGTGGAAATTATATCGATATAACAATAAACGCAACAATTTCAGGGGAAATGAGCAAAATGAGTTATGATGGTAGAATGATTGACAGTATAATATCTTCTGGCGTAAATATGTATTGGAGCGGAACGGTCGACGGCGTTACTGTTGATACAAATATTAGATATTCTGATCCAAGAATATATCGAACTATAAATATAGTTGTTCGTAAAGGAAGTATAGATAAGTCTTATGCGCAGGGTAACAATATAGTGCTATATTGTACGGATGATGGGTATGAGATCTATCCTTTTAGTGCTAATAATCCAACGTATGCTTATGCAATAGAAAAAACAATTGCACATGAGATTGGTCATGCAGCATTTGGTTTAGATCATTTATATAATAAAAAAGGTATAAAATCAAATATGTATTCTATTATGAATCAAGCCTCTCTTATGTTGCCTAATGCCCAACCTATTGATATAGAGTATCTAATATACTTTTCAAAATATGGATTTAAGGGAGGTTCTTATTTGAAGTACCCACATATTTTTTTAAAATACTATCCTGAATATAGGTATTAGGAGGGTTATATTATGAAGAAAAGAAAAGTTTTTGTTATATTATTGCTGGTGTTATGGGTCTTGTGCCCGCAAGCCATATTTGCTGAAAATATGGTTTTGGGAGACGTGATTGAAAGGATAGACTTATCGGATTATGCGGGCAATGACGAGTGTTTTAAAAGAATTGAATTTCAGGACAGTTACGGCGTTGGTATTACTGTGGTAAAAACGTCGGGTGAGGATAATTATGAAAACATAGATATATTTGTTGACTATGACGGCAATGTTTACACGGGCAGCGTTTTCCGTGACGGCATAGCTGTTGCCGAACAAAACGGCAAATTCGGATACATAAATGAAAATTACGAATGGGTTGTGGCTCCGATTTATGACAAGGCAGAACCTTTCAGCGATGGTTACGGTGTTGTTAAATATAATGACTCATATTGTATTGTAAATTCTGCGGGGAGCATTATGCGCTTTAGTGAAAGTGCAATAGATAGGTTTTACGACGGTTATTCTTTTATTCATGAAAAACAGGGAGATGGAAGCTATACTTATTACGCATTGGATAAGGATTTAAATTCTGTTCCGGTTTTGATTGACGGCTACCGTCTGTTTGGGCGCGATACTATTAATAAAGGTCATTCCGTGATAGGTTTTAAGACGTCGGGAGATATGTGTTATGCCGCTGTTTTTAACCTATGGGGAGAAAAACAATGTGAAGCAGAATTTCCGATGGGAGAAAACTCATTTGTTTCCATATGTTTTTTGGACGAAAACAGTGCGGTTATAAAAGTGGTTAATTACATTGAAGCGGATAAAAGCAACAACTATTATTTATCGGCAAATAAGGTTGTCGCTAAATCTGACAGCGAGATTAATTTTGATTATTTTGCCAAACAAGGTATTTGCAGGTATTTGAATGATTACATATTAACCTATGACGGCTGTATATACAATAATGATTTGGAGTTCGTGAAGAACGTTATGCCGCTTGGATATGATAGGCTTGATTTGAGTGATTATAAGGGTACGGTCGCAATGATACCTACCAACGGTGAACAGAGCGCAGCAGACGAGCTGTATTTGGTTACAAACAAAGATAAATTTCAGCCCGGAAAGGTCGCGGCGGTAGATAGAACTCGCATTTTTCAATATACGTTTAAGAATATTTCCGTGTTTGTAAACAATATGCCAATTAAGTTTGAAAGAGACCCGTTTATAGAGAATGAAAGGACCCTTGTGCCCATGCGCAGGATTTTTGAAGAACTGGGTGCAGGGGTAACATGGGATAACGAGACGCAAACAGCTGCGGCGGTGCGTAACGGTATAGAAGTCAAAATCACAATCGGCAGCGATGTAATGTATAAAAACGGGGAGGCTATACAGCTTGACGCCGGGGCAAGACTGATAGACGACGGCTATACCTTTGTGCCCTTACGTGCTGTGTCGGAAGCCTTTGGCTGCGATGTGCAGTGGAATGAGGAGTTGCAAACGGTTGATATAGCGACTAAGTAAGTTTTGTTCGCCCGCCCGTGCGCTTGGGGAGGTCGGGCAAGCGCAACAGGGCGGGCGATTCCTAAGCCATAGGTTTAATACTAAAGTATATGGGCGTGGCAATACCACAACCTATACCTATGACAGGCTGAATAGGCAGATAAAAGTAACAGCTCCCTTTGATGACAGTCAGTCCTCAAAAACCATGACATATTATGATAATAACGGTAACGTGGTTAAGACCAAGGAGCTTGTAAACGTGACAAATTCAGCCGAGGATTATAGAATAACAGAGTATGAGTACGACAGCCGCAACCGCCTTGTAACCGTAAAGGTAAACGACGGAAGCCGTGATATCTATACTCAGTACGCCTATGATAACGCAGGCAATCCGGTAAAGGTGGTAACAGGTCAGACGAGCAAGCTGTCAAATCTCTATGGAACACTCCCCGATGAGGCAACCTATACCAACTATGAGTATGATCGCTTCGGAAATGTGACCAAGGAGACAGACGCTTTGGGTAATAGCGAATATACATACTATGACTGGCTGAGCCGCCCCACCGAGAATATAGATAAAAACGGAAATGAAACTCTGTATTCCTTTAATGCCTACGGAAGCCTGACCTCCTGCATAAAGGAGGATGAAACCGTCACCAATACCTATAGTAAAAATAACCTGCTTGTGAAATCTCAAAAGGGCAGTGATGTAATAACCTATACCTATGACGACTTCGGAAATGTAAAAACCGAGAATAATAACGGGGTTATTAATATCTATACCTATGACGCGGACGGTAACAGAAAAACCTTTAACCAAAAGGAGGGAAATACGGTATATATAAATACTTTATATACATATGATAACCTAAACCGCGTGACTAAAATTTCCCATTCAAACGGAATTTCCGCCAATTATACCTATGACGCAAATGACCGCGTGATAGATGAGGTAAATAATAATGTGGAAAATAAATATACCTATAACAAAGGTGGAACGTTGTTTAATATTACAACTATGTCAACTTTAAATGACGTATTTGAGGGAACAGCAATATACCACGTGTATAGCTATAATTTGCTGGGTGAAATAACCAAAAAGATAAAAGCATCAATGGATTTTGATACTTTTGACACTTTAAGAGCAGAGAGTACCTATACTTATGACGGTATAGGTCAGCTGAAAAAGGAACTCAACGGGGATTATTACGGTTACGATAGGTGGTTCGCTTATACATATGATACCAGAGGAAACAGAACCGGAATGCTTGATGATGACGATTATTATTATACAAGTTATACCTATGATAAGAATAATCGCCTGTTAAGCACAAGCGGAACAAGTGATTATGACGATGTTACCACGGTGACATATACATATGATAATAACGGAAACAGGCTGAGCAAGAATACCGATGTGAGAAGAAAGACCGATAAATCACAGACGTATTACGATACTCATACCTATACCTATGATGCGTCAAACAGGCTGACGGGCTATCAGTATTATAAGATGGACATAAGGAATGATTTTGAGGACGAACTGACGGCGACCTATACATATGACCCGCTGGGAAAGCGGAGGACAAAACACTCAGATGAAACAACAACCAACTTTTATTGGGACGGGGATAATATAGTTCGTGAAAAAGGCTTGGGAACAACCACGTATTACAGAGGAAAAGACAGTGTAATAGCGCAGATAAAAGGAGGAACCAAGAATTATTATGTATACGACGGTCACGGCGATACTATAGCCTTGCTGGACTCAAACGGTTTTCTGACGGTGCAGGAAAAAACCTATACAGCATTCGGAAACGCCATAGAGGGTACATTGAGCACTCCATTCCAATATAACGGACAGTATTATGATAGCTATAGCGGTCTGTATTACCTCCGTAATCGCTACTATGACCCATCAACGGGCAGATTTTTAACAGAAGACCCCGCTAAAGACGGTCTAAATTGGTATATTTACTGTGCTAATGACCCGGTGAATTTCGTTGACCCATGGGGATTAATGCCGAGAGCTGATCAAACTGTTAATATAATGGGGAGGTTTGTTACGCCCCAAGCAAGTTTATATGCTAAAAAGTACTCGGAAGAAATGCAAAATTTAGTAAATAATAATTTAGGAAATTTAAGCGATCCCGAATACTTAAAAGCATTTGATGAAATAAACGCAAAGTTAGATGATATTTTTGCACAGGATGATAGAGGTGAAGTGTCAGGTACTGTCTTAGATGTGCCGGTATATAATCAATTGAATACAAATGTCGGAAATGAAAATAATTTGTGCTGGGCGACATGTGCAGCTATGATTATCTCATATCAGCTCGGAGACCAAATCGACAGGACTTTAGAAATTGCCACTAAAGTTGCCGGTTCAAATAATGTTGAAGATTATAATGTGGCGCGTGAATGGGTAAGCACGGCTACTTTGGGCATGGGATCGACAAAGGGGCAGGAAGAACATACAGGCGTAATACCGTTAACTGCCATAAACGCAGGTATTGATGCAAAAACACCTGTGGCGCTGCTTTATTCGGGAGTTGTCGAATTTGGAGAAGAAAGTCGTTATTCCGGGCATTATTGTTTGGCTGTAGGATATGCCAAGGCAAAAGGACATAATGCGGTATATTTGATTAACGATCCCTTTGGTGGTATGCAGCGCATGCAAACAGAGCAAGAAGTCAGAAAATTAGCTGACGGCAGATCGTTGAAGACTTATTCAAAGTAGGAGGTTATACATGAAAAAAATTAGTATCATTATAATAATAGTATTAACATTACTTCTCTCAGATGTTTATGCTGAGGATCATTATCGTACCTGTACGCCGATCCTTAATATTAATGGTTATTTTTCTATGATTGAAGAACATAAACATTGCGATGGGAACTTGTATATTGATGGAAAATATATTGAATCAGACTCGTGCGTAAAAATCAGAATAAAATCTGACGGAAGTTTAGGCGAACACTACATCCCTTTGCGGACAGTACTCGAGGGAATAGGGGCAAGCGTAACATGGAGAGAGGAAACTCAGGATATACTTATAGAATATCAGGGACGTACATATTGTGCTTATGCACGGTATTATGATTATGTCGAAGATAAGTCGGGGAAAAAGATGGAAGATTATGCGTTATTCTTGGAGGGAGATAACGGTCTTGTACAACTGAGTCCAATGTCCAAATATGGCGGATATCTGGAGGTGAATGACCGCATATATTTGTTTGAATTCACAGCGACATATTTGCTCCGTGAATTTGGTTATGAGTATAGCATAAGCGATGATGGGACAACGGTATATATTTATAAAGCTGAATAATTGATGTGGTGTTTCTATACTTGAAATCAAAATCTTTAAGTAGTAAAGTATAAATTTTGCCCGCCCGTGCGCTTGGGGAGGTCGGGCAAGCGCAACAGGGCGGGCGATCACCAAACCATGAGTTTAATGCTAAAGTATATGGGCGTGGCAATACCACAACCTATACCTATGACAGTTCAGACAGAATAACTAAATACACATATGCGGAATTTGATCATGAAAAGGACGAAGAAAATATAAAGCAGTTTACGTACGGCTATGATGCAACGGGCAAAAGAAAATATAAGCAAAATGATATGGAACAAAAAACGACCTATCATAAATGGGACGGGGATAATATAATACGAGAAAGCGGCGGAAATACGGTAACCTACTACAGGGGAGCGAATAATGTAATAGGTGAAATCAGAGGCGGAATAAAACGTTATTATATGTATGACGCTCACGGAGATGTTATAACAATAACCGACGGAAATCATAATATGCTTAATTCAAGCGAGTATACAGCTTATGGAGAAAACTTGAAGAACATAGGCACAGAGTTCGGATATAACGGTCAGTATTATGACGAAGAAAGCGGTCTTTACTACCTTCGTAACCGTTACTATAACCCCGAGCTTGGCAGGTTTATGACCGAAGACCCTGCAAAAGACGGACTGAATTGGTATATTTACTGTAATAACGACCCGGTTAATATGGCAGACCAATGGGGATTGGCACCGTTTGACCTTTTCTCAACACCTGATGATGCTGCTGCTGATTTTGGACTTTATATTGGGCAAAAATCCATAGATATTGAAGAGGAGTTTGCTTCATATATTTATCTATATGTAGGTAAAGGTGGTAAGGTTTATTATTACTATGACGAACCAAGAAATGATAAAGAAACTCATGAAGAAAGGATGATATCATTTAGTATAAGATGGGTTGGAATTGAACCTATTTCATCAGCACATGCCCATGGCGCTTATGATGCAAATACAGATAACTTAAAAGATGTTTTTTCATCGCCAGGAAATGTTGCATCAGGTAATGATAAGGAATCTGATACATACCAATCCGATAAGTCAGGACTTGATTATTATTTGGTTACGCCTAACGGTTTTTTGAAAAAATATACTGCTAATAGTGGTAATTGGGAGGGGGAACTGTTAAGAACCGATATGCCGGTAGATTCCAGAATTGAAATAGCTCAACACATGCGAAATACACTTTTATGGAATTTATTAGAAATAAATTATCCTAACGCCTCACCACAAGATTGGGTTAATGCCAGACGAAATAACCCGGATAGTTTACTTGACATGTTAAATGTTTTAGAAAGGTTTAGGTGATTTTATGAAAAAGAAATTTATAATAACCACTGTTGTTTTGCTTTGCGTGATTGCAGCGGTTACCGTATCGGCTTTTGAGTTTTCGGATTGCAATATTAGATTGGGCAATGAAGACGTTAAAATGAAATATCCGGTGTTTATGAAGGATGACAGAGTGTATGTATCGTTAAGAAATATGTGTGATCTGTTGGGAATTCCAATTCACTGGAACGAGGAGGAAAACCAAGTATATATAGATATATATAATAAAGAAACCCCTGTAAGCGATAAGACAGAGCGTAAAGAAGAGGGCGTTATTCCTGACGAAAAAACAGCTTTGGCTATAGGAAAGATTTATTTAGAAAAGTACAGCGGTAAGCAAATGGAGTACGAAACCGATGAAGAAATATATTATCTTTATGCGTGCTATTATGAAGAAATTAATGCATGGGTAGTTCGTCAAACCTTTGAGTACAAGGATGAAAACAGAGGGTGGATTTCAGGAGATGTTGTTTATGTTCCAACGGTAACAATAAATAAGGATACAGGAGAGATAATATATATAAATACTTTTGGAAAACCATAAAATAAAAACATCATGTAAGCAGAATTTTTGTCTCTTGCACAGGTAATAAAGTGATAAAATAAGCTAAGCATGGGTATCTTTTATATTGTTCGCCCGCCCGTTCGCTTGGGGAGGTCGGGCAAGCGCAACAGGGCGGGCGATTGCTAAACCATGGATTTAACGCTAAAGTGTGCGGGTGTGGCAATACCACACCTATACATATGACCCGCTGGGAAAGAGAAAGACATTTTTCTCAGATGAAACAACAACCCGATTTTATTGGGACGGAGATAACATAGTTCGGGAAAAAGGTCCGGGAACAACCACATATTACAGAGGAAAAGACAGTATAATAGCACAGATAAAGGACGGAACCAAGAATTATTATGTATACGACGGTCATGGTGACACTATAGCCTTGTTGGACTCAAACGGTTTCCTGACGGTGGAAGAAAAAACATATACAGCTTTTGGAAATGCTATGGAGAAATCATTGTATGTTCCTTTCCGGTATAACGGACAGTATTACGATAGCTATAGCGGTCTTTATTACCTCCGTAATCGCTACTATGACCCCGAGCTGGGCAGATTTTTAACAGAAGACCCCTACTGGAACGCAAATAATATGATACACGGAGATAAACAGTATGGAGAGGGTGAAGCAAAAATACCTGATTATTCAGCTATTGCCCAAAGTGCAAATCTCTACGTGTATTGTATGAATGATCCGGTGAATTTAAGTGATATGTTGGGTACTGTTGCCGGGGAACATTTTTCAACACCTGACGAGGCGGCTATAGATTGGGCTTGGAATTATTATGGAATTACAGAATATTCTAACATGGAACATGCATCATTATTATATATTGCCCAGGACGAATATGGTGAATATTATTATTCATATACAGTGGCAAATGATTTTTCTCCAATGAGCTCTGATCCGTACAGTTTAGAACATCATGTATGGGAAGCCAGAGGAATTGTTGTCGGTTCTATTCACTCGCATCCTTTTACGAACTATCCGTCAGAAGCAGATAAACAGTTATCTGAAAGCAAAGGTCATTACGTATATGTGGTTGGAAAATCTTATTACAGTGATGGCGTAGATATATGTAAACAATATAATTTTGGTGATGGTTCAAGAACATATGCTGTTGCCTCTGACATGTCATACAGACGATTAACATATGGAGAACAACTTGCGGCAGATGCACGGTTTGATTGGAAATGGCTGAAATATAATTATGAAATAGAGTTAGGGTATCAATATAAATGGAGGGAGAGAGGCTATATATGAAAACTTTGAAATATGTATCTGTATTTGTCGTTTCTGTAATTGTGCTCATTATCATTTTTGTTTTTGTGAAATTTACAGGTAGCTATTTTGATTATGACACGGATTATGTATATCACGAAAATAGCTCAAAAGAAATTAATCCTGAAGGTAGCAAAACAAAAATAGGGAACTTAGAAGTTTTAAACGTGTTTGAATACGAAGGCTCTGAGCGTATTAAGTTTACAGTAGATAAAGATGTTGCAAAGGAAATCGGGCAGGCAGTTTTCATGTCAACCGTACGAAATATACTAGAGACGGGAAATAAGCATGTTAGGAATACGGAAATAGCCGACAATTATAAATTCCATGTTGAAAATGCGGGCGCAGAGGGGTTCAGGATAGTTTGTGCAACCGATAAAACCTTGAATTTTAGGTATTCGGAAAGGCTGGCGGACATTTTAGAAAAATACGGATATGCAGATGAAATTGAGATCGTTATAGATAATGTCGGTAGCGTACTAAGCTTTAGAACCGGTGGTAATGATACGAAGTACTATATTGATGCAAGATGTGCTTTAGATATTGGGTCGGCAATATTCAAACGTAAATACGGATTTTCTGTCAAAGAATTATATGAAAACGATGGGTTAAAAGGTGGAAAAATTACGCAAAAGTATATGTATGATACTTACGGAGAAATTAGTTTAGTTAAAGGTATTGCTAATGTGGGTGATGATGAGCAGGAATATTATGAAATTTTGAGAAAACCACGATTTTCAGAGATAGAAGACGGAGATGAATATACGTTTAAATTATTTAAAGCTCTGATAAGAAAAAAGGATGGACGGATAGAGAAAGTATAGCTGACCGAGGGCGCACTTTAAGTTATTTATAAACCCGTTGCATGAGCGAAAGAGGTAAATATATGACTAAGATAAAAAATATAACAGTGATTACAGTAACATTTATAATATGTGTAGCATTATTGGTAGGGTGTGGCAGCGGAGTGAAGTATGAATATGTGGACGATTTGCCAAGGGCAACTTATTCTCTTGATATTGTTGACAAAACTGCTATTGAATATGAGATTACGCCTGACGTTGCTGCAAGTATAGCGAGAGCTGTTTTTATCAATATCCATGGGGAACAGTATGTAAACGAAAGGGAATTGACGGTATTTGATAACACAGAACTTCTTGAAGATATTGAAAAATATGGTGAGTTTTATGAGGTGGGTCTAAATAAGCCTAACTATACCGATGGAGAGTTTATTGCAATAAGCAAGATTGACGGCAGAATTTTAAAAGTATATTGGTTCGGGTAAGAGATAAACAGATTAATATGACCGCCCGTGCGCTTGGGGAGGTTGGGCAAGCGCAACAGGGTGGGCGATTGCTAAACCATGAGTTTAATGCTAAAGTATATGGGTGTGGCAATACCACAACCTATACCTATGACAAGCTGAATAGGCAGATAAAAGTAACAGCTCCCTTTGATGACAGTCAGTCCTCAAAAACCATGACCTATTATGATAATAACGGTAACGTGGTTAAAACAAAGGAGCTTGTAAACGTGACCGGGTCAGTCGAGGAGTATAGAATAACAGAGTATGAGTACGACAGCCGTAACCGCCTTGTAACCGCCTTGTAACCGTAAAGGTAAACGACGGAAGCCGTGATATTTATACTCAGTACGTCTCTGTTTGAAGCGTTGATTAGAAAAAAGGATGGGCGGATAGAGAAAGTATGGCTGACCGAGGGCGTATTTTAAGGTATGCGATATTAACATATATAGACCTGTTTAGAAAGGCTAAGGTGGTTTTATGAAAAGGGTATTACGAAATATAATAATAGCAATTGTTTTGCTGCCGATTTTGTTCTGGGTATTGTCATTGGGGAAATGTGAAATTTTGACGTTAATGTACGGCAAGCAGTTTATCGGACAAGAACGGCAAACAAATTTGCTGGCGGAATCAGATTATTTAAAGGTGCTGAAATACAGTAGTTCAAGGGCAGAGGTTTATTATGTTATTGAAGATTACGGATATGGCAATGTTTTGACCTTTAACAAAGTTGATGGATATTGGGATTTGGAATCATATAATACAATTTGGTCAAGCAGCGGTGGAAGCACCTCGGATGTTATTTGGCCATATTGGTGGCACTTCATTTACGGAGGTTTTTAATAGCTGTATCATGTTTAGGGCATGAGGAATTGAGCAGGGAGTAATACATATGATTTTTTTAGGTTTGGCTCCGCACAATGGTTGTAGACATATACTTAGAAATGGCTTGATAGCGATTTTGTTATTTGTGCTGATTGTGTCGGGCATTGTTATGTATAATAATTACAGATGGACAAGGGCGATAAGCACAATAGAAAAGGATTATGCTGAATTTTATGACAGCTTTTACAGCATTGCAAAATATTTATCGGATTATGATTATCCCATAATATACGCAGCAAGGGAAAATATCATAAGTGACGGCAGATCTCAGACCGTAAACAGTATTGTGTCCATGGAGTTGTTTGAAAAACCATACACTGCCGAGGTGGAGAAATTAGGCTATTATATGTTTGAAAAAGACGGAGGTATATATTTTGTAAAAATAATCGGTAAATTCAGAGAGTCGGGAATTATGTATTATCCCTCCGGATTTACCAAAGAACAGGATGTTCTTGTTACGGAATTTGAGGAGCTGTCACCCGGGTGGTATTATTATCAAAAGGAATAGTTACAAGCTGTTAAATCGGAGCGATTAAAAAGAGGACAATACAATGAAAAAAATCATGAAAAGAATTATATTGATATGTATTGCATGTATAGTATTACTTTTGTTTGTTGCAAGAGAGGCATTATATTCAATATCGTATCATGAAAAAAATGATTACAGGGAAATATTATCAATTTCATATTCAGGAACGGAAATATGGTCGGGTGAGGAAACTCGTATAGTATGTGAAAGTGAAGAAGAAATTAAATATATGGAAAAACTGATCAGAAAAATAAATTTCTATCCATCAAGCGTTGAACAATTTCAGGAGTCTCCGAATAGATTTATAAATATTAAATATAAGGACGGACGGGAGAAACAAATAGCTGTATCAAATGTGGATGCGGCATCTCTTATTAGGGATGCTGACGGAAATATAACAAAAGGGACTACGAAATTTTATTATGTCAATCCATCTTGTTTTAGATGGTTGTTTAACAAATAAAGTTACAAGGAGAATAAAACAATGGCATTTGATTTTAAGAAAGAATATAAAGAGTTTTATATGCCGAAAAATAAGCCGCAGATTGTAACCATTCCGAAGATGAATTATATTGCGGTTCGTGGCAAGGGCGATCCCAACGAGGAGGGCGGCGCGTACAAAAATGCAATCGGTGTGTTGTATGCGGTGGCATATACTTTAAAAATGAGCTACAAGACCGACTACAGGATAGATGGATTTTTCGAGTATGTGGTACCGCCCCTTGAAGGCTTTTGGCGGCAGGATAACAGGGATAGCATAGATTATTCAAACAAGTCCGCATTTAATTGGATTTCCGTTATCCGTCTCCCTGATTTTGTTACAAAAGCAGATTTTGATTGGGCTGTTGAAACTGCGGCGAAAAAGAAAAAAATAGATTGTTCCGCCGCTGAATTTTTAACGGTTGACGAGGGATTATGCGTTCAGATAATGCACCTGGGCGCATATGATGATGAACCTGCAACAGTGGCTTTAATGGACGAATACTTAAAAGCAAACGGCTACATAAAAGACATCAACAATAAACGTCTGCACCACGAAATTTATTTGTCCGACCCGAGAAAAGCGGCTCCCGAAAAATGGAGAACTGTTATCAGGCACCCGATAAAGAAGCTGTGATGGAAATATAATAAAAGGGTCTACGAAATTTTATTATGTCAATCCCTCTTGTTTTATATGTTTGTTCAATGAATAAATTTCACTTAGAATATTTTTCGGCAGAACAAAGATTGACGGCAGAATTTTAAAGGTTTATTGGTTCGGATAAGCGATAACAGGCAGTGGGCTGCAAAGCGATGGAACAGGGAAGTGAGAATCAAAGCGTTTTGAGAGTTTATTTCCGTAATTTAAATTGACAAATGCCTCTAAAAACGATATAATGTTAAACGGAGGGGTGATTTAAATGGAAAGACAGAAGTATAATCAAATAATTAACAAATACATAAAGAAAGATTATATAATTAACGCAATTATACTTGCGGCGGCGTTTGTATTTATTATGATAATGAATACTCATACCGATTATACATCGGATGATTTTAAGTATCGGTTTGTATTTGATACCATGGGGAAGCCGACCGGGAATACGAAGCCGATATCAAGCATTACCGACATATTTATATCCATGGCAAATCATTATAGACTTTGCAACGGACGTATTGTCGCGCACGGTTTGCTTCAGGCGGTTTTGCCCTTTGGCAAGATGACTTTTAATATTTTTAACTCGGTTATGTATACGGCTTTGGGTTTTCTTATCTATAAACATAGTATATGGGGCAAAAAGGGGAATCCGTATCTGCTTGCCCTCATATTTATAGGAATGTGGTTTTTTCTTCCCGCATACGGAATGACGGTGCTATGGGCGTCGGGAGCAGCCAATTATCTTTGGTGCGGAGTAATCGCAATGGCGTTTTTATTGCCGTACAGGATTTATGCCGAAAACAGCAGGATTAAAAACAGCGCGAAGAACGCCGTGCTCATGGGAATTTTCGGAGTTTTTGCGGGATGTACAAACGAAAACACCGGAGGGGGCATAGTTCTGCTCTGTATAATGTTCGTGATTTATTACAAGGTTAAGGGTGTTAAGCTGCCTGTCTGGTCTTTTGCCGGAGCGGCGGGGGCTGTTGTAGGTGCGGCGGCTCTTATACTCGCTCCCGGTAATTACCGCATATCTTCAAAGGCCGATTTGGCAGAGCTGATTTCACGCCTTAAGGATGTGTTTTCTATCTCTGCGAGCTTGACTTATGTGCTTATTATAGTTCTGTGTATCGCTTTGATATTAAACCTTATTGACAATTCAAGCACGCTCAAAAACAGAATTGTGCTGCCCGTAATTTACATAATAACGGCTTATGCCATGATGGCGGTTATGACCTTTGCCGCTTTGCGCCCCGAAAGACCGTGGTTCTGTGCGGTTGTTCTTCTTATAACCGCGGCGGGGATGGTCATTTCTGAGATTAATCTCGAGCAGCTGAATAAACGAAAGACAGAAATTGCCAAAACAACTATAATTGTTTTGTGTACCACTGTGTTTCTTATTTCATTCTGTGTTGAATTTAAAAATGTTAACAACACCTATCAACAGGTAAGAGAAGGCGTTGAGCTTATAGAGGAGGCTAAAGCGGCGGGGAAATCTGCTGTAACTATTCCAATACCCGTTCCGTCAGACAGCAAGTATGACGCGTATAACGGCACCGGATATGTAAAGGAGAAGGCTGATGACTGGATGAATGAGTGGATAGCGGAGTACTACGGTATTGAAAAAATCTCGGGAAAGAAGAAATAGGGACTAAACGGCTCCGTTACGAAATATATTTGTCTGACCCGAGAAAAGCGGCTCCCGAAAAAATGTGATGGAAATATGAAGAAATATTGCTTATAAAACAAAAGACCACCGACTTTGCAGTGGTCTTATTGGTACACCTTCGGGGATTCGAACCCCGGACACCCTGATTAAGAGTCAGGTGCTCTAGCCAGCTGAGCTAAAGGTGCAAATATATGTCAACCGTGACAACGGTAACTATTATACTACATACTAAAAGACTTGTCAAGAGTTTTTTTGAAAAAATTTTAAAAAATATTCTTGTATATAAATTGTTTTAATGATATAATTTATTTGTGAGTCAACCTCGGCCCCTATGAGGGGTTTGGGGTGGTGGCTTAAAAGTCTATGCTTTATCATAATATGGGATTTAAAATACTGTAGGTATTAATATGCCGCTAAAGCGGCGGGGACTGCGCGCCTAACGTGTCGCCTGCGGCGACCTACCGTGCTTGCTATCCGCCTTTTGCAAAGACGGAGGAACGCCTGTGTAGCATGCGGCAAACCCCGACAAAATTTTGATAAAGGCTTTGGCGACATTGCCGCCGCATCGTCGCACTATGCCCTCATAGCTCGGCTTGCTTGTTCGCCAAGCCTACGCCTTTACGGGCATGTGCTCTTCATTTCCCAAAAATCTCTGATTTTTGGGAAGAAGGAGGGGCAAGGAAGCGGGCGAATGTTTTTCTTGTCGAAGAAAAACGTAGCTTAGCGTACTTTGCTCCGACGAGGGCTCGGCAATGGTTTCAAAGGCAAAGCCTTTGTCAAAATTAGACGCTTTTTAAGCGTTTAACAAAACAATTCAATTTAAATTACGGAGTATTCAAAATGTTTAAAAATAAACTAATATACAGGATAATGGCGCTGTTTTTGGCGGCGATAATCCTTTTGATAGCAGCCTTCGGGATTGTTGCGGTTTTTTGTATATCAAACGATTTCAGAGGTGATTTTTATAGCAGCGCTGACCAAGCAATCCAAAGCGGTTTTGCGGATTCGGTTCAGAGTATTCTAAATTCATCTAAACGTGAATTTGTTAAACAGTACGAGATTGAGCGGCTGATTGACAGATACAGCGAGCAGATGGGTCTTAGCGGAAACAGGAAGTGCTATATTCTTCTGGCGTCCAGCGGGGAGATAATCGCTCCAACATATTCCGCCCGTGATGACTTGAATATGACCTCAAATCTGACAACCGCTATGGAGCGGCACATAAAGAGCAGCGACAACAAGATAAACTCCGATGCCTATGACTATGCCTACTACTTAAAGCCCATGACCGACATGTCTGAGGATTATATTATTTATATCAGGGATAATAAGGTGGAGCTTAAACGGGTGACAAGGCAACTGTTCTGGATTTTGCTCTGGTTCTTGATCGGCGGAGCCTTGATTACAGCCCTTGTTTCCATGTATGCGGTGCGCTCGGTTACGATTCCCCTCAGGAAGCTTTCAAGACGGGCGGACAGCTTTGCAAAAGGCGTGTATGACTTGCAGTCCGACATAAACCGAGACGATGAGATCGGGGTGCTTTCAAAAGCGTTTAACCACATGGGCAGCGTGATGAGCAAGAGCATAAGCCAAATCGGAGCCGAAAAGCATAAGGTTGACGTTATCTTAGAGCATATTACCAACGGTATTATGGCGTTTGACACCGAGCAGCAGCTTATACATATTAACCCTGCTGCGGCGGATATGCTGGATATTGACCCGGGAGAGGTTTTGGAGTTTGATTCGTTCTTTAAGGATATAAACGCCGGGGTTTGCATGGCGGAGTTTATGTACCTGGATAAGTACTCTTCAAAGATCAGAGATATTACATATAACGGCAAGCATATTCGTATATACTTCGTGCCATTTAAGATGGACAACGATAAGACTGCGGGAGTAGTCTGCGTCCTTGAGGACTTTACTGAGCAGTTCAACCTTGAGGTCGCAAGGCGAGAGTTTGTGGCTGAGGTTTCCCATGAGTTGAAAACCCCGCTGTTTATTATTAAAACTCACACAGAAACCCTCCTCAACGGGTATCTGGACGACAAAAAAATGTGCAAAAAGTTCCTGACGACCATCGAGACCGAGGCGGACAAAATGACCGACCTTGTCCGCAATCTTCTTGACCTGACGAAGTTTGACGTTCAGAAGTTTGAGATGAAGAAACAGGTGTTCTCTATTGACGGAATGCTGCGGGGAATTGTGAGCCGATTTTCTCTTGAGGCAGAGAAAGAAAATATTGAGCTGAAGTATTTGCCGGCAAACGAGCTTCCCCAGATGTATGCCGACCCCACTCAGATTGAGAGGGCGATAGTTAATATTGTGTCCAACGCCGTGAAGTACGGCGGCAAGGGCGGACACGTTGTTGTTGCGGCGGGAAGCATGTATAACGAAGTCTATATTAAGGTTGAGGACGACGGGCACGGCATTCCCAAATCCGACCTGGAGCACGTGTTTGACAGGTTCTTCCGAGTGGACAGAGCCAGAACCCGTGAAAAGGGCGGAACAGGCTTAGGTTTGTCTATTGCCAAGGAGATAATCGAGAGCCACGGCGGAACCATAACCATAGAAAGCGAATACGGCAGGTTCACACGGGTAACTGTTAATCTGCCTACGGCGGATGTAAATGACAGTTATTGATTAGGGACGTTGTCCCCTAAAACCCCTGTATTTTCCTTTTGCATAGGCAATTATCCCGTATAATTTTTCTTCTTACATTGGGATGTTTGCGCCTAGCCCGGTTCCGGCCGCAGGACCCGGGCGGGGTCGTTTTGCCCTTCGGGCAAACCAATTGGGGCGTCGCCCCAAACCCCAACAGAATTTTTAGGGGCGGATTATTACCGCCCCTAAATTATGCTGCTTTTATCTTACAATTACCATTTCCTGAACCGCGTCTTGATAGATCTTCACGAACAGTCTTACTTCATTATCCTTTTCGTAAAGTTCAATGTCTGCCGGCGATACAACGGAAATGTTGTTCTTGCTCTTTGTTGAGTCGTACAGGTATACTGTGGCGTCGCCTGTCGCGTAATTATAGACTGCGTCGCCAACCTGAACGTTTACGCTTCCGCTGAACTTCTTGATTGCGCGTCCGTATACCGTTGTCAGGTCGGAGGTCACATTCTTGATAAATTCATCGGTTTTGCTGTTGCTGTCAAACAGAATTGTTATTCCGTCGATTTCACCCTTGGCGTTGGTCTTGTACTGTATGATGTCTCCTGCCTTGAGGGGTGTGCTGTCCGACTTCTTAAGAATTGTCTTATCTGCCGCCAGAACTTCTACAGGCTCGCCGCTTTGGTATCCGTACAGCTTATCTGTATAAGTCATATCCTCGGTCTGAACTTCCGCCAGGTAGCTTACCACCGTTATAGGCGACTCTGCGCTTGTAACGCTTGTGGAGCTTGTTATTATTACAACGTTCGCCATATAGTTTTCCTGCAGGTCAAATATGATTGCGTCATAGGACGAATCGTTGGAGAGTGTGGCTTGTGTTCTCATGGTGTACTTATCGGTGTCGGTGCCGGCGGACGCGGGAATGTCAAAGATAATGGTATCTTCGTTTATACCCACGTTGCCCAGCTTGCCCGATGCACGCTTGTAAACCATATCGTCCTTCTGGATGTTCTTTGTGAACTCGTCCGGGTTGGGCGCGCCTGTTGCCGTGCCGTCCTTGGCGGTTTCCAGTGATGTCAGTTTACCGTCGCTGTTGGTCTCATAGATTACCAGCTGAGCCGCGATTGATCCCTCGCCGCCCAGAGCTGTTATAACCTGCTCCGAGGTCTGAGCGTAATTGTCGTTCAGTCTTATTTTGCTTGCGCCGTCAATTGTAATTGTCTCGCCGTTTTTGGTATAAAGCTTAAACTGTGCGGTCTTGTCAAAGTCGTTTGTTAAGCCCGCGTTCACCAGGTATGCGTAGTTGGTGGTAATTGCCGATTCGTTTGACGTACGTGTGTTGACTGCTGCAATTTTGTCCTCAATATCCAGATAGAATGTTCCCCTGTCACGGAGCTTAATCTCGTTGGGATAGCTTGCCGCCTTTTCATAAATTTCAGGGCTGTCGCCTATGCGGTATCCATCCTCGGATATTTCGGTTACGGAGCCTGTTACCGAAGCGTCTGAAACGTATGCCTTAATCAGATTCTGATCCTCGCTGATGGTGTAGGATATTACGTTCCATTCTTTAAGGTCTGTAAGGCCTATTCTCTGACCGTCCTTAATAATTGAGTACTTCACGTTGCCGTTGTTCTCGTCAAATACAATTGAGCCGTTGAGGTACTTGTCTGTAACACGTCCCGTAACTTCGGAAATTGTGTCAACAACAAGATTTGTAAAGTGGTTCACAAATACAATGTCGTACACTCCGTTTACGTCTGTGTCCAGAAGCACCATGTTGCCGCTGGCAGGCTTGAGCTCATCGTTTGTTACCGTCGCTTTGTACTTTCCGTTATAGATATAAGTTGCGTCCGCTTTTATGGTTGCCGTTTTTGTCTTTCTGTCAACGTCCCTGTTGCCCCAGTATTCAATTGTTCTCTGGTTGTCCCCGGTTACGTCAACAATATCTGTTGAGGTAAGAGTAATGCTGTTGTTCTTGTTGGGCTGCTCGGAGACAAGTATGAGTGTTTTCTCGTCTGATGTCTTGTCAATTCTCGCGTAATAAAGCACGTTGTAGCCCAGGTACTGTGCCGCGTTTGTGTCGCCCGCAAGATAGTTTTGGTTGTCAATGATTATTCTGTTGTCCGATGTTGCCGCGCCGCCTGTGAGGGTGGTTTCGTCTGTGCCGGTTATCTGGCCGTATGCCTTTTCAACGTTAAGTCTGTCATAGAGCAAGGTTTTGTCAACCACCTCATAGGTCGCAGATGAACCGTAGCCTACCTGCTCCATAAGGTTGACTGTCATAGCGTTGAATACAAGCTGCGCAATGTCGCCTCTCTTTGCAGGCTGGGTGCTGACCGCGTCAATACCTCTTAAAAGCTGGTTGGATGAGGCGATATACATATATCCTGTGGGGAAGCCGCCCTTGTCCTGAGCTGCCGGTTCATAGCCCAGTGCGCGGACGATAATCGTAACCGCTTCTTCAAAGGTCACGTTGTCGTCAGGTCTGAAGGTTCCTTCGGTGTCGCCTATAACCAGGCCTTGCTGGTCTGCCACGTTTATAGCTCCCGTTGCCCAGTGGTCAGAGGGAACATCGGGAAATTTTGTTGTTCCGTTGGAACTTTTTACGACATCTTCCAGTCCAATAGAGTATACAGCAACTTTAGACATCTCGCTTCTGAGTATAGGGTCGTCGGGGCGGAATGCGCCGGACTCCGCGTCGCCGACCATAATGCCCAGTGCGCCCAGAAGCTCCGCTGCCTCGGCATATTTCGTGTCTGCAATATCCGGGGACAGCGCAACGCGTACTGTGCTGTATCTGGACTGTACCTTGTCTGCGCTCAAGGGCATAACAGCCATGCCGTTATACTTTGAGCCGTTTTCGGTTAGTGTGGTCTTAATTCCGTTGGTAATGTCTATGGTGCCGTCCGCATTGGTTCCGTCAAAGGTTCGTATGTCGGCACTGTGCGGAGTGGCTGCCTGGTTTATACTGTTGTCTGCGGAACTGCCGAGATCTGTTCTCACGGTTCCGTCTTCATCGGGCACTGTAACATCAGCAAAAACAGTAAATCCGCAAAGGGAATACATTGCGACGCTCAGAGCCACAATAAAGGAAATGAAACTTCTTTTCATTATTAGTCCTCCTATTACAAAAATCATCTTAAAATTTGATTTTTTTACAAAGTTAGTATTTGCGGAGGTATTGAAATTACACCGAAAATTTTATGGGAAATCTGTAATATATTTGAATTGCGACATTTTGTTACATAATTGTAAAAAAAAACTTGTCGTTTTCAACAATTCAAGGTTGAAAAATTTTAGTACGTATGGTATATTTAAAGCAGACGAATATCAACATAATGTGTAAAATATAAATAGGAGGTTCAAAATGAAGAATTTAAAAAGATTGGTTTCATCGCTGCTTTGCGGAACATTGCTCGCAGCTCTGCTGACAACTCCCGCATTTGCGCTGACTTTTCCGGACGTTGAGGACGACCCCACTGTTTCCTGGGCAAAGGACGCAATAAACGAAATGACCGATGAGGGTTACATAAAGGGCTATGACGACGGCACCTTTAAGCCTCAGAGAGCTGTTTCAAAAATTGAAACTCTCATTCTCATGTCCCGTATTCTGGGCGTTGAGGACGATGCTTATGCTCAGTCGGTTGACTGGGCGGATAATGAGTATTCCGCAACGGTAAACGCTATTAACACCACGTATACGGACGAGCTTTGCTACCTGATGTACTATGACGTTATCGACCTGACGGATCTGCGTAACTACGCGTCCTCGGCAAACGCTAACACCTCTCTGCTCAGATGGCAGGCGGCATACCTTATGGCAAAGCTTGCGGGAGATGTGGTAAGCGCAGAGGAGGCGGTTCTCGACCCGTCTACATATTCCGACTATGACGCAATCCCCGAGGAGGCGCGCTCATACGTGGCATATGCGACAAACATGAAGCTGATGAACGGTATGGGTGCGGATGAGAACGGTAAGGACTACTTCTCCCCTGAGACAACCCTGACCCGTGCCCAGATGGCAACTCTGCTTAACAGAATGATCGGCAGCATGGATAGGTCGTTCATCGAGGGAACGGTTGTTTCCAGAAATTCGGATGATTTGGTTATTACTTCAGAGGGAAAAGAGACTACCTGCAAGCTCGACGGAAACACTGTTGTAAAGGTGAACGGCTCAAATTCAAGGGTCAGCAACATCGAAAACGGTAGTATGGCTATGGTGACATACACCTTCGGCAACGTAAGACTTGTCGAAACGGTCCCCGGGGAAGCAAAGACCACATTGTACGGCGTTGTTGCTCAGACCAGCGATAACGCAAACGGTCAGCAGATAACAGTTAAGGACTATGAGAACCAGAGCGACTCCGCCACATATACTCTTGCGTCAGATTGCTATTATGATATCAAGGGATCCCGGGGCTCCTTCGGCGATATAAAGGTGGGCAACTGCGTCCGTCTGGTTCTGACAGGCTCAAGGGTTACCGAGTGCTATATTATCGATAAGGAAATCACCGAAACAGGCTATTACGTAGACCTGATTGCCGATGACGACAAGACTTATATAACTGTAATAGATGACGACAATGAGGAAGTTACTTATGTTATGTCGTCAAACGGCGTAAATGTGACGCGTAACGGAGTTACGTCAAGCTTGAGAGAGCTGGTTGAGGACGATGAACTGGTTATGACCCTGACCTACGGTAAGGTTACAGCCGTTGCGGCAACAAGCGAGACCTCAAACAGCGTGGGAACAATTAAGGAAATCGTTTTAAGCGATAAGCCTGAGATTACACTGGAGATTAACGGTAAGGAACATACCTATTCCATGACCACAAACACAAAGGTTACAGTTAATAATACCGAAGCAACCATATACGACCTGCGACCCGGCAACGCGGCAACAGTTGTGATTGACGGATCCAGCATTTCCAGCATCGAATCCAGTGCCACGGCGTCCACAGGCAAGACCTCGGTTTCGGGTAAGGTTACAAGCATAAATACGACCTTAAAGGTTATAACCGTGACCAATTCCTCCGGCGGAACGGAAACGGTGTACTATGACAATACAACGACCTTCTTAAAGTCAACCGGTAAGAGCACAACGGCAAAGGAAATAGTAGCCGGCTCAACAATTAACGCAACCGGCTCAGACTCAACGGGCTACTTTGTTGCAACAATAGTTATTGCGGACTGATATTTCTAAAAGCAAAACGGAATCTGCCTCTTGAGACGGCGGGTTCCGTTTTTTCAACTTGGTATAGATGTGAATGGATTTGGTTATGCGTAACCGTAAAAGTTGTAGGGGGCGGATTCCCAATGGGCCACAACTTAGGGGTGTTATTGACATTGCACACCTTGTATTAGCAATAGTATGCAATGTCAATAATAATACAACGCTTGTTGCCGACAAAAATGGCGCCCCTACTACTATGTAAATGTTAAAACTTTACTTTATGATACACCCATGTAATTTTGTCTATACTAGATAATATGACTGTTCACCTAGCATAGACCCGGGCAGTGTCGTTTTTTCCCCTTCGGAGAAACCGATTGGGGCTATGCCCCAAACCCCTGTATATGCAATTCTGCCACCTTATAATTTTGATAAAGGCTTTGCCTTTTGTTTGCCCGCCCTGCGCTCGGGGAGGTCGGGCGAGCGCAACAGGGCGGGCGACAGACACACCAATGTGAGTATATAAAATTACAGGGATTATAATTTAAATATAAAGTTTAAGTTGTTACACGGTACTACGAATTAAAGGGTTGCATGCACGTCAACCCGTTTGTTTTGATGACAGCTGTTTCTATGGTTCGGGGCGTATGGGAATCCGCCCCCTACACCGTAAACGCTTACGATACAGTTGAATATTTGTGTATAAAACGCACCGCGGCGCAGTACTCCCGAAAAGTCGTAAGGCTTTTTGGGAATAAAAAGGAATGACAAAGCGAAGAATTGATTTTTGTAACCTATGACCATTATAAAATCTTTGCAGAAATAATAGGAGAATCATCATTACTCTGTTTTCAAATTTTATAAAAACTATTGCAAATCATCTAAATATATTGTATAATATGTTCGTCAGATTATACCTAAGACACAATAAATTACTCATATGAGTGCCTTTTAGGTAAATGCAACATTTATATAGTCAATTATATTTTTTACTCTCAGCAAGCCAACACATCACAGATCGTTTAGTCTACAGTGTGAGTATTATAAAAGTGATAATAAAATGTTTGATAGTGTAATTATTATTAAAAAATGTTAAGATATAATTTTACAATTATTTTATAGGGGAGAGAATGATTATGAAATGTAAAAGTTGTGGTTGTGACAATCCTGATCCCGCTAAATTCTGTATCAATTGTGGAAAAAGGTTAGAAGCAGAAGTAACATGTCCTAAGTGTGGTTGTAAAAACAAAGGCGCAGCAAAATTTTGTAACGAGTGTGGTTATCAACTTATTCAAGATACTGACACTCTTAAGGCATCGATGTCGGAAAACACAAAAGAAACAAACAACAAAAATTCAGCTCGCAAGTGTCCAAATTGTGGATTTGAGGTAGGAGAAAATGACATATGCGATAGTTGCGGTTATGATGTAACTAAAGAAAAATATGTTTTGTCCGATCTCGTTGATAACGAAAAAAGCAATGTAATACTGAGTGCCGTTGATGAAATGGAAAAAGAGAAAAAGAAGCACCAGCGTTCAAAGAATCTTGCATATGCGGTGATTGCTGCAGTTGCCATGGTTGTGTTAATATCAGCGTACAATATTCTTATTCATAATTTATCAGACTCAAGTAACAATGTGTCCCAAAACACTACAACCAATAATAGTACTCAATCTATATCTAAACCAACGGCGACTCCCATGCGAACTCCCGCCCCGACTCCGGCACCTACAGTAGACCCTGTAGTTGCACAGAGAATGGCGGAAGAAAAAGCAGCAGCTGAGGCTAAGAGTTACGAAACCGGAATTACATATGATCAACTCGCACGAACACCAAATAACTATAAAGGACAAAAAGTTAAATTTTCAGGCGAAGTTGTCCAAGTTATTGAGGGAACGGTGGAAACGCAGTTGCGGCTTGCAGTAAACGGTGATTATGACTGTATATTATTTTGCCGCGTTCCCAAAGCAAAAACAACTGATATGCGAATACTTGAAGATGATTACATAACTATTATGGGTGTATCAAACGGCCTTATAACGTATGAATCTACTCTGGGTGGACATATAACAATACCGGATGTTTCAGTTGCTGACTGGGGTCCGAATTGATGATCTATGATGTATCACGCTTACGCAACAATGCGTTTAAGTCAGGAATGTAAAACGCAAACGGTAGCTAAATTTTCAAAATTTTGACTGACGCTTTGATATGATTTAGTTGAATCGTATAGGAATTGCAGCGGGTAAAATTTGTGTAAAAATTAAATAGCGTAGCAGAATGAGCGCATGGCGACTTTTGTAAAAAAGTTGCCGCAAGCGTAGGGCTCCCAAAAAGTCTTACGACTTTTTGGGAATAAGGAGAAGCAAGGGAGCAGGCGTAGACGTTCTTTGAAAAAAGAACGTTGAGCTCCCGAAAAACCGATAGGTTTTTTGGGAAAGAGGAGCGGCAGCCGATAAGGTGAAGCCGTGTTTTGTGTAAACAAAACGCGGCGAATCAATAGACTTAAAAAAGCACCGAAGGCGCAACTCGCGAAAAATCGTTAGTTTTTTTGCGAAAGAGGAGCCGCAGCAGAATGAGCGCACGGTGACTTTTGTAAAAAAGTCGCCGCAAGCGTAGGGCTCCCAAAAAGTCGTAAGACTTTTTTGGGAAAGAGGAGAAGCAAGGGAGCAGGCGTAGACGTTCTTTGAAAAAAGAACACAGGGCTCCCGAAAAACCGATAGGTTTTTTGGGAAAAAGGAGCGGCAGCCTGACAAGCGTAGCCGTGTTTTCTACAAAGAAAACGCGGCAAGCCATAAAGGCTCGCCGCGACGTGGTCGGGGTTACAGGATTCGAACCTGCGGCCCCTTGGTCCCAAACCAAGTGCGCTACCAAACTGCGCCAAACCCCGAAAAACATTGTATATTATACAATGTTTTTATATTTTTGTCAAGTGCTTATTCAAAACCCCTCGGCAAATAACGCCGAGGGGTTAAAATATCTTATTTACCTCTTATCTGACAAAGCCTGTAACTGTAGTATCGACTGTTGACCAGTTGACGGACAGTCCCATTACCTCGCTGAGTGTTGAAACGGGCATCATGGCTATGCTGTCATTCATAAGGAACGATGATGCCGAGGTTATAATCTTCTTGCCGTCGCTGTAGTAAACGTTTGACTCAATAACTGCGGACACGGTTTTGCCGTCCTTTGTCATGGTAATGCTTTGATCGGCATTGTTCCAGGTTACTCTGTACCCGAGAGCCTCCATTGTCTCTCTGAGGGGAACGTAGAACTGATTATTGGAGACCGCAACGTCAATAGACTTGCCGCCTGCATTTAACATAACCGTAATTATATCCTTAAAGTCAACCTTAGGTATCAGAGCGTGAATACCCTTTGTCTTGTCAACAACCTGGGATACCTCATAGTCAACGCCTGCGCTGAGATATGCGTATACCATTGCCTCATCAAGACCGAACTGGTTTGAAAGGAAGCTGATTGATTCTCTGACCGATTGCTTCATTGCCTCGTCCAGGTCGGCATCGAGCCCGATGGGGATCCAATAATCCTCCGTCTCGCCGAACGCCTGAACAAAGGGCTCGGAGGTTTTGGGAATGCCCGCTTCGCCCGCCTTTATAAGAGTGAGGCGAACAGTTCCTCTGAGGGAACCCTCCAGGGCGGTCAGAGCAACCTCGCCGTCGCCCTGAACGAAATGAGGATCGCCTGCATAGAATAATCCGCCTTCAACCTCAATGGGCAGATACAGGGTTGAACCAACGCCCAACTCGTTTATATCCAGATTTCCGCCGACATTAATAGGCGGAACAGAACTTACCTTTTCGCTTGTGTCAGGGGCAACGCCCATAATTCCCAGGAAAGGACTGATAGGGAACGTCATAGTCTTGCCGTTGTCCTCAACCTCTCCGTACCATACGCCGTCCTCCTGATGAATGGGGCAGAATACGGAAACGTCGCCGTAAGCCTCGGGATTGTCAACGCTTGCTGTTTCCAGACGTTCAAGCTTGGGGAACTCCTCCGGCAAGGCGCCCTTGTAGTGACGGTTTGAGATTACGCCGTAGGGAACTCTCGGCTCCAGCTCCAGAACCTCTACCTTGAGCACATCTCCGGGCTCTGCGTCCTCGATGGCAATAGGTCCTGTTACAACGTGGGGACCGTCGTCCAAAAAGTCATGAGCGTCATCGGAGGCAGCGATTGCTTTTGCGTCGTCAAGAACCATATCCTCACTAATTCCGAACTGCCCGAAATATTCCACAGGGTCTCGACCCTGATCCTCCAGTATTCCCTCGTGGGAAACTGTGTCAAAGGTTATGCTGCTGCCTGAGGGAACTGTCAGAATAGGCTCTGCGTCCCTGTTGGGCAGGAAGCCCCAGCTGATATTTTCCAATGTGGACTGAACATAATAATCACCGGTTACCTCTGCGCTGTCGGACGACTGTAGGGGAAAGGACAAATCGTTGGTGTAATACGCACCAACAGTCAGCTGCGATGCAAGAATTGCTGCAACAGCCATGCAAACAATTTTTCTTTTCATTAGGATCAACCTCTTTCCTGTAAAAATAACTAAAGGGCAAGACCACTCCGCTTTTAAGGCGGTTACGCTTGCTTTTGCAGCGGCGCCGGCTTCCGCTGTACGGGGTAAAGTCCCGAAAAAACAAAAAAGGACAAAGGCGAATGAACACCTTTGTCCTATGCCTGGTATTTTAGCACAGGAAATTTTAGAAGTCAACTGTTGATTTCTATAAATTGGAATTTTCTTCAAAAATTATTTTTGTAAAATTTCACAAATCGGCAGCTTTCCAAAATCCGCTTGAATTGGGGGAAACAGGTTAATTTTCCGTAAGGCTGCTGACTAAGTCCTGAATTTCCTGCTTGGAGGCAGCGCAGCGCGCCTTGTTGATAACATCGCTTCTTTCCCTGTCCGTCATTGCGGCGAAGCACTCAAGGGCGTGGGTATTCTGCGCCAGCGCCATACTGAAGCCTACAGGCATGTTTTTGTAGTCGGGCATAGTTCTCACTCCTTAATATATTATGAATATATTAAGAAGTGTTTCCCGATTTGAGAAAAATATTCATGGCTTAGCCCACAACCGTGTAGCCCTGCTCCTCCACAGCCTTTTTCAGCTCATCATCGGAGATTGCCGCGCTTAATGTAACAACGGCAGTTCCCTTTTCGTGGCTCACCTCTGCGCTATCCACCTGGGGCAGAGCTTCAAGGCATTTTTTAACATTAGCCTCGCAGTGCCCGCACATCATTCCCTCGATTTTCATTGTTTTTTCCATAGTTTTTACCTCCGTATGCTTGTGTATTTTAATTTTTTTATCATTTTTGCTGTTATAAATATTTTTGAAGTTCAGCCGCAGGGCGTTCGTCACCACGCAGAAGCTGGAAAGGCTCATTGCCGCCGCGCCGAACATAGGGTTAAGCTTCCAGCCGAATATGGGAATAAAAATTCCCGCCGCCAGTGGAATACCTATTATGTTGTATATAAACGCCCAGAACAGATTTTCCTTTATGTTTTTAAGGGTGCCGCGGCTGAGACGTATTGCCGCAGGCACATCTCTTAAGCGGCTTTTCATAAGCACAACGTCTGCCGCATCAATGGCAATGTCGGTGCCTGCGCCTATGGCGATTCCCGTGTCGGCTCGGGTCAGGGCGGGAGCATCGTTAATTCCGTCACCAACCATGACAACCTTGCCCTTTTGCTTAAGCTCTCTGATAACCTGCTCCTTGCCGTCGGGCAGAACTTCGGCAATAACTCGGTCAACCCCCGCCTGCTTGCCTATAGCCTCGGCGGTGCGGCGGTTGTCCCCGGTAAGCATTACCACCTCAATGCCCATATGTTGCAGCTCCTTAACCGCAGACGGGCTGTCCTCCTTAATAACGTCCGCAACGGCAATAATGCCCAGCAGCCTGTCGCCCAGACTGAAAAACAGCGGTGTCTTGCCCGAGGCGGAAAGAGAGTCGGCGGTGGTCTTAACCTTTTCGGGTATGCTTGTGCAGGTTGATATATAGCTTAGGTTTCCGCCGTTTAATGGCTGACCGTTAACAGATGCTGTAAGTCCGCTGCCCGGGAGAGCCTTGAAGCCCTCAACGGGGAGGGGGTCAATATTATCCTCCTCGGCCTTCAGGCGGATTGCCTTTGAGAGAGGGTGCTCGCTTTTCTGCTCCAGAGCGTTTGCGTATTTCAGGAGCTCACTTGGGGAAACTCCGTCAACGGGTATAAGGTCAGTGACCTTAGGCTCTCCCATAGTGATGGTGCCCGTCTTGTCGAGGGCGGCGATTTGTGTCTTGCCCGCTTCCTCTAAGGAAACGGCGGTCTTAAACAGAATGCCGTTTTTCGCGCCCACTCCGTTGCCCACCATTATGGCAACAGGAGTAGCCAAACCCAGAGCGCAGGGGCAGCTGATAACCAGAACCGAAATGCCCCGTGCCAGAGCAAAGCCCACAGTCTGCCCTGCCATAAGCCAGACGATAATGGTAACAACCGCGATAACGATTACCGTAGGCACAAATACTCCAGAAACCTTGTCGGCGATTTTAGCAATGGGCGCCTTGGTCGCCGCCGCATCGCTTACCATTTGTATTATGCGGGAGAGAGTGGTGTCCTCCCCGACGCTTGTGGCTTCGCATTTGATAAAGCCAGATTGGTTTATTGTTCCGGCGGACACAGGGTCTCCTTCTGCCTTGTCAACGGGAATGCTTTCTCCCGTTAAAGCCGACTCGTCAACCGCGCCTGTTCCCTCAACAATAACCCCGTCAACGGGAATGTTCCCGCCGGGCAGCACAACAAAAATATCTCCCTTTTTCACCTGCTCCACAGGAACCTCTGTCTGAATTCCGTCCTTTAAAACAACAGCGGTTTTTGGAGCCAGCTTCATAAGCCCTTTGAGGGCGTCTGTGGTTTTTCCCTTGGAGCGGGCTTCCAGCATTTTTCCCACGGTTATCAGGGTCAAAATCATTGCCGCAGACTCAAAGTACAGCTCATGCATATACGTCATAATAGCGTTCATGTCGCCGCTGACCTGCGCTTCGGTCATGGCAAACAGGGCGTAGGTGCTGTACACAAAGGCGGCTCCCGCACCCAGAGCCACAAGAGCGTCCATGTTGGGAGCTCTGTGCCACAGGCTCTTAAAGCCGTTTATAAAGAATTTTTGGTTTATAACCATAACGACAGCGGTGAGCAGCAGCTGCAAAAGTCCCATGGCAACATGGTTATGGGCAAAAAACTCGGGTACGGGCCAGCCCCACATCATGTGACCCATGGAAAAGTACATGAGCACAGCCAAAAATGCCACAGACCAGATAAGCCGCTTTTTAAGCAGGGGTGTTTGGGTGTCCGCTAAGGGGTCGTCGGCAGCAGCGGCAGCGGGCTTTGGCGTGCCGTCCTTAAGGGCTGCGCCGTACCCCGCAGCTTTAACCGCCTCAATAACAGCTTCATCCGAGGCAGTTCCCTCAACCCCCATGGAATTTGTCAAAAGGCTGACGGAGCAAGAGGTGACCCCCGACACCTTTGATACAGCCTTTTCCACTCGGGCGCTGCAAGCGGCGCAGCTCATACCCGTAACAGAATATTGTTTCATAACTAAAAATCTCCATTCCGCCGCTCCGCTTCGGCATGTATTCATCAATTAAAATTCTCTTATCAGCGGAGCAAGGAATGATAAGAGATTTTTTGCGCATGTGCGTTTGCGAGCTATAAGCGAGCAAAATTTCGCACGCGCCGTTTAATCCGCCGGAGGCATGACGTGAAAGGAACTTTCACGTTTCCTTTGGTTACTTCATAAGCTTTTGCAGCGTGGCGACAAGCTCGTCAACGGTCTCGTCCTTGCCGTTTCTTATGTCGTCCGCTACACAGGTTTTGATGTGGTTCCCCAGAAGCTCCTTGTTAAACGAGTTGAGCGCGGCGTTGGCAGCCGCCACCTGCACCAGAATATCAATGCAATAAGCGTCGTTTTCCACCATGTTTTTTATACCTCTGATTTGTCCCTCAATTCGGCTGAGGCGGTTAATCAGACCTTTGTATTCCTTGTCGGAACGCTTTTTTGTTTTGTGACAACAGTCAGACATTTTTTCTCCTTCCTTTTAGGGATTTTTGAAAACCCCTAAACCCCTAAAACACTAATATATGCAATACCGTTCTTTGGTAAAATCCAAATCCATATTATTCCGGCGTAAACAGCCGGGTTGCTGCGCCCGCCCCGTTGCGCTTGCCCGACCTCCCCAAGCGCCGGAGCGGGCTATAAGCAGATAAACGGGGCTTGGGGCAACGCCCTGAAAGGTGGGAAAATTTCGCAAATTAATAGTAAATACCCCACAGGGGTATAATAATTATATACCCCTGCGGGGTATTTGTCAAGAGGTTTTGTAAAAATTTATATTGCATAATAACGGAATATGTTGTATAATCTCTTTAGAGGTGAAAATCATGAGGGAAAGCAGGGGCAAAAGGCTTATCTTGATGTATTTGGGCATTGGGGCGGTCTGCTTGGCTTTGCTTATTCTCGTGAAGCTTGACGTAGTAGGACTGAGGTGTTTTTTCCGAGATTTTACCGGGCTTCGGTGCCCGGGGTGCGGCAACACGAACGGCGTGCTGGCTGTGTTTAGCGGGGACTTGCAGAAGCCCATGGAATATAACATGCTGTTTTATCCGGAAATGGCACTGCTTATATTTATTTTGTTTTATCTTCCCTATTTATATGTATACGACCGTCCCATGTCAAAATTTGTGTCGGCAGTGCTGGTTATTTTTGCGATTATACTTATTGTTTGGGGAATAGTCAGGAATGTTATAAAAATATGATAATAAAATAATATATGAGAGGAGAATAATTATGAAATGTTCAAATTGCGGCAATGAAATCCCGAGTGGTGCAAGCACTTGCTCCGTTTGCGGTCAGATGGCAAGCTCGGGAGCGGGCGCAAAGGCTTGCCCTAAGTGCGGTGCGGAAAACTCTGCGGACTATGCTTTCTGCTCCAACTGCGGAGCTCCGCTGAACGGTCAGGGTGCGCAGTACAATCCCGCTCAGGGCAACACGGCGGCGTATAACAGCGGTCAGAGCTATGCTCGGAATATGTATATGGACGGTCCGCCCAAATCCCGCCTGGTTGCAGGGCTGCTGGGTCTGTTCTTCGGAAGTATAGGCGTGCACAGCTTTTATCTGGGCAACACCACAAGAGGAGTGCTCCAGATTATTGTGACGGTAATAACCTGCGGAATCGGTTCGCTCTGGGGATTTATTGAGGGTATCTTAATCCTGTGCAGACATATTAATACGGACAGCAGAGGAATACCTCTGAAAAATGACTGTTAATTTGATTGCGGAAACGTTTGTTTCCGCAACTTTCTTTTATTAAAGCTTTTATTGAAATTAACGGGTTTGGATATGCGAAACCCTCAAATTCGTAATACCATGTAATAAATAAAATTCTACCTTTGTACTACAACCATATAATTTTGATTAAATTGAATACTTTGGCAAAACGCCCGCCCTGTTGCGCTCGCCCGACCTCCCCGAGCACAGGGCGGGCGAACAAAGACAAAGCCTTTATCAAAATTGCATTCTCCCTTAAAGAGGTCTTAGGGGACAACGTCCCCTAACTCGTTTCTCCCGGAGGGAGAACGAACTGCGCTCGGGGCGGAGGCGGCGAGCGCAATTGGGTGGGCGAAATGTTTTAAAGGCGGAGTCTTTATCGAAGCTGTATCGGTATACTGCGAGCGGTGAGGTTTGCGCATTCCGGACAATTTTTCTGTTCCCTATTAGAAGTTGATTTTTTTGTATCGATACCTAACGTTCAGCACCAGTCCGAGTGCCAGCATATTGGTAACAAGGGAGGAGCCGCCGTAGCTGAAAAACGGCAGGGTTATGCCCGTTACAGGGAAGATGCCGATGCACATGCCGATATTCTCAAAGGACTGAAACGCCAGCATTGCCGCAACCCCTGTGCATATATAAAGTCCCTCGTTATTGCGGGCGTTTATGCCGATGTACAGACATCTGATGATTATTGCGGACAGCAATATGATTACGGCAATGCCGCCTATCATTCCCAGCTCCTCGCACACCACCGAGTAAATAAAGTCGGTATGCCTTTCGGGGAGCAGGTTATTGTATCGGCTGGAGCCGTTGTAGAGCCCCATTCCCGTAAGCTTGCCGCTGCCCACTGCCGTCTTTGATTGGATAACGTGATACCCGCTGCCTGTCGGGTCAATCTCCGGGCTAAAAAGGGTTATAATCCTGTCCTTTTGGTAGGGCTTCAGTAAGAAGAACCACGCAATGGGACACATGAGAATAACAGCACCGACTGCGCCGAAAATGTATTTTAAATTGAGCTTCGCCATAAAAAGCATGGCGGCAGCCATCATAACAAATACCACAACCGTTCCGAAATCGGGCTGGAGCAGCATAAGCACGCACAGCACCGCAGGCAATGCAAGTACCTTGCCCAGAGTTTTGGGCTTATTAAGGCTGCTGCCCGTGTCACTCAGAACCTTGGAAAAGACAATAATAAAGCCGATCTTCACAAGCTCCGCAGGCTGCAAGCTTACCGAGCCCAGGCGGAACCAGCTTCTTGCGCCGTTTTGCATATAGCCTATTCCGGGAATCAGTACCAGAACAAGAAGAACTATGCAGGCAATGTAGATATATTTTGAAAGCCGCGCCAGATAGTCATAGTCAAGAATACTGATTATAACCACGCCCACAAGACCCAGAACCAACGCCGCCGACTGTACGATAACATATCTGGCGGAGCCGTCCCCTCCTGCGCTGGAAATCATTACTATTCCGAATACCGCAGCGGCAATAGTGAGTATTATCAGCGTGAAGTCAATATTCTTGATTGCATCGCGAAAACCTCTTGTCTTTTCTAACATTCATATTACTCCGATTTCTTTCGTCTTAATGCTTATTCCGACCCCGTCTCCCAGGGGAAGAATAGCGGTGTCAAGCAGTGTATGATTACAAATCATCTCCACGTACTTACGCAGTCTCTTTACTATTGTGCGCTTTCTGTGCAAAACTAAGTCGTCGCTTGCCGTCATGCCCTTGTATAAAATATTGTCAGATATGAGCAAGCCTCCGTCCTCCAGCATCTCCATACAGTAATCAAAAAACGAGTTATACTGCGCCTTTGCCGCATCCACGAAAATCATGTCGTACCGATTGCCCTTGGCGGCAAGCTCGGGCAGAACCAGGTTTGCGTCCCCCTCATACAGGGTGATTTTTTGGCTCAGACCCGCGCGCTCAAAATTCTTTCTCGCAAAATTCGCTGCGTCCCCGTTTATCTCAATAGTGTCCACGCACCCGCCGCTTGCTTTGGCAAGGCGGATTGCAGAGTAGCCTATGGCGGTTCCGACCTCCAAAATCCGCTTTCTGTTGCCCAGCTTTGCCAATATCTCTAACAGCTTTATTGTCTCCGGCTGGGATATGGGAACGTCGTATTCCTCGGCAAAAACCTCAAGCTCTCCCTCAATACCGCTGCGCTGCGGCAAAACGTCTCGTATATATCGAATTATATATTCGTAGTTTATGTTGTCGTCAACCATTTTTAACCTCGGTGATTAATCTTCGGCAGTGGCTTCGGGCTTGGGCGTCGGCGTGCTCTCGTCAACAGGCAAGCCGTTGTTCAGCTGCTCTATTTTTTCGTTGTGCTCCTCATAGGTCTGTGAGAAGTAGTTCTTTGAACCGCTGGGGTCTGCCACAAAGTACATATAGTCTGTGTCAATGGGATAAAGCGCCGCCTTGATTGCGGCAAGCCCCGGCGAAGATATAGGTCCGATGGGGAGCCCCTTGTACTTATAGGTGTTGTAGGGGGAGTCTATCTCAGTGTCCTCTACGCTGAGCACGGTTTTGCGCTCGTGAAGAATGTACTGAACCGTAGCGCAGGATTCAAGCTTTCTGCCCTCGTACAGCCTGTTGTTGAACACAGAGGATACGGTTTTCATTTCGCTTTCGTTGGCTGCCTCCCGCTCGATAACCGAAGCCATTGTCACTATGTAGTCAACAGTGTCGGTGGTTCCGCTGGCGTTATATACGGGCATAACGTTTGAGTTAAAGGCGGAGAGCATCATAAGCACAATATCGTGTGCCGATGTTCCGGGATAAATCTGGTAGGTGGCGGGGTACAAATACCCCTCAAGACGGTTTTCCTCTCTGGGAATTTGAGCTACAAAGTCGTAGTCAAACTCTCCGTAGTTTACCTCGTTTAAAAATTCGTCCTTTGTTGTAAGCCCGTTTTGTTCCAGCAGCTCCGCAATCTGCACCAGCTCGTACCCCTCGGGGATGACCACCTCAACCTGCTCGCCGACGCCGCCCTCGGCATAGCTGCCGAAGGTCTCCAAAAGCTCGTCATATGTCATAGAGGTTGACACAGAGTGCCGTCCCTGTTGGAACATATATTTGTTGCCCGCGTAGAGCTTAAACAGGGTGGGGTATTTAATAATGCCCCTGTTGCTCAAAAGAGTGGCAACCTTTGAAGCTCCTGCCCCTGCGGGGACGTCGATAACGTATGACTTTCCGTCTCCGTCAAGCCCGTTTATGTCTCTGTACGCCAAGTTGCCGCAAAAACCCACGCCTGCCGCCAATACAACCGCAATCAAGACTAACAGCGCAATCGTCCTGTTGCGCTTTCTCTTTTTTTGTTTAAATCTTTTCATGGCTTCCCGCGCGTTTCGCTTCGCCTCAAGTTCTTCAAGAGTTTTGTACTTGTCCTCCACTTGAATCACCCTCCGTATTATTTTTATGTGCCTGTAATTTGATTTTCGGTAATCACCTTGTGAACGCTCATATCGTATTCGTCATGGACTATCTCATCCACCAGACTTTCTTCAAAGCACAGTCCGATTGAGCGCCCCTTAAAGTCCCTCAGGTACCTGTCGTAGTAGCCTTTTCCGTAGCCCATGCGAAAGCCTTGCTTATCAAAGCCCAACCCGGGGACAATAATCAGGTCAATTTCGTCCTTGGAAAGAGGCTGCCTGCCGTAGCTTTTGGGCTCGGGTATGCCGTAGCTCCCGGGCTCCAGTTCGTCGAAACCGTTTATGGCGTACGCCTCCATTGTGCAGGAGTCTGTGCGGCATAACGGCACGGCAACTCTCTTTCCGTCTGCCGTTGCACGGTGCAGTATGGCTTCCGTCTCAACCTCGCTACCCACCGCTATGTATATGAGCAGGGTTTTGGCGGTTTTGTATTCCTCCGCACCAAACAGCCTGTCCGCTATAAGTCGGCTTTTGGCCGCCCGCTGAGCTTTGGGTATAGCTTTTCTTGTATTTTTTAAATATATTCTTTGTTCGCCCTTGTCCATGGCTAAATCTGCATCTTTTTAAGTATGTTGCCGCCCTTGCCGTCGCCCATAAAGTAATCCACGATGGCGGCGCCGAACTCCAAAGCCTTCCCTGCGCCCTTGGCGGTAATAATATCCCCGTCTCTCACAACGCCGTCAGACAAAATGTTTGCCTCGCCCAGACTGTCCTCAAAGCCGGGGAAGCACACGGCGTTCTTTCCGTCCAGATACCCAAGCTCGCCCAAAATCATAGGCGCGGCGCAGATTGCCGCAATAAGCTTGCCGTTTTGGCGGCAGCGCTCAATTGCACGATTTACCATGGGGTCCTTTTGGAGATTAAGAGTGCCCGGCATGCCTCCCGGGAGAATAATCCCGTCCATGTCCTCTATGTCAATTTCGGTACAGTCCGCCTTAACGTAAATATTGTGAGCGCCGCAGGGCATATCGGAGCCCACGCCCACGGTCTTAACCTCAAGCCCCGCACGGCGTATCACATCAATAGGCGCAATCGCTTCTGTTTCTTCAAATCCGTCCGCTAAAAAAACATACAACATAATAAAAATCCTTTCTCCAAAACTTATTACTATGTTTAAACAAATTCCCTCGCGAACCCAAGCGGCTACTTATTTTTCCTAACCGTCATCATAAACCTGGGCAGGGTGGCAAAACGGTTGAGCCTGCTGGGATTTTTGCAAAATCTGTAGAGCCATTCAAGATTGCACTTTATAAATATATCGGGAGCGCGGTTCACGATGCCCGCAAAAACGTCCAACGCTCCGCCAACGCCCATGCACAGGTTGACAGAGGTGAGCTTGCTCTTGTTCTCGTAAATCCACTTCTCCTGCTTAGGTGCGCCCAGGCAGACAAGGAGCAGCGCAGCCCCCGAGTCATTAATCTTTTTGATAATATCCTCGTTCTCGGACTCTGAAAAATAGCCATGCTGCACTCCGGCAATATTAAGACCGATGTACTGTTCAACAAGCTTGTCTCTTGCGGCTTCCGCAACTCCGGGCTTCGCGCCGAACAGGAAAACACCCTCGCCTGTTTTTCTAAGGCTTTCAAGGAGGCCGCAGGTTAGGTCAAAGCCCGCAACCCGTTCGGGAACGGGAGTGCCCAGCATCTTTGCCGCATAAACAACGCCGATCCCGTCAGGGGTGCACATGTCTGCAGAGTTGAGAACCTCTTTAAAGGACGGGTCCTCATAGGCGGCCATAACGATTTCCGGATTCGGGGTAAAGATTGTGGAAACCCCGGGCTTCCGAACCATCTGCTCCGCCTTTTTCAAGGCATAGGCAGCCGTAATCTTGTCAATTTTTACGCCCAATATATCAATCGTACTTCTCATATCAAAGCTCCTTAACAATAATATTGCATACTTAGATTTATTATACCATAAAAGAAATTATTATGCAAGAAGTTAAGATGGGTAAAACAAGAATTATTGTTAATTTGTAACCAATAATTAAGGTTTGGAAAAATGCCCCGGGTTCGAGGCGGAGACACTTTATTTTTGTAAACGAGTTTTGATTTCACATCAGGTATCATGTAATACTTATAGCTTTGATTTATTGTGTTAAAAGTATTTCTTTGTTATTAATAAAAATTATTTAGTGCATTTTGATAAAGGCTTTGCCTTTGAAACTATTGCCGAGCCCATATTCCGCCCTACCAAGCCGCGGCGGCAATGTCGCCAAAGCCTTTATCAAAATTTGGTTGGGGTTTGGGGCGCAGCCCCAATCGGTTTCCCCGAAGGGGAAAACCGACGGCGCTCGGGGCGGAGGCGGCGAGCGCAATAGGGCGGGCGAAAATTTTAAAGTTCAATAGGTTTACACAAGGGCGACATATTATTATCCCAAAGGAATGCTTTCTGACCGCCGGATATGTCAAACTGCGCAGTTTCTCCCGCTGTGACAGAGTGGATTGCCGCATTGGTGAGGGCTCCGTTTTCGTCATAAGAGACTATATACAAAACTCCGTCCGACGGAGGAGCGTCTACAACAACATTGTCTCCGTCTTTATAGAGTATCTGCTTGATATACACATCAACGCCCACATTGTCAAGATACATCTCGTATCCGCCCCGGCGCACAAAGTCAATTGTGTTCAGAGCAACGCTTGTGTCAAACTCAAACTCGTAGCTGAATATGGGGTCTCCCGCTGTATAGGTCTCGGTGAGAGAGTTGTACTCGGTGTAGGGTTTAAAGTCAAAGGTGCCGAGACCTGTGTAGTAGTCCAATTTCATCTCAACCTTGTACCACTGTTCAAGCTCAAAAATATTTTCGCTTTCGGGAGGAACGGCGGGGTTAGAGTCGGTCTCGTCATAGTCGATAAAGAAGCCGTCCTTGTGCTGTGCATAAATACTCTTTATCTTGGTGTAATTCCCGCTGCCGTCGGCTCCTGCCAGCATAAACCTCGCTCCCGCCTTGTTGTTTACAGAGGTGGAATGGGCTCTGGTATAGAAGTCGGCAGTGATTGAGACAATCCCCTCGTTTTGGGAGTTAAAGGTTCTGTAGGTATTACCCCAGAACAGAAGCGCTTCGCCAAAATTGCCGCCGAGGCCTGTGCCTGACAAGTCCTTGTTGCCGCTGCCGTTTTCAATGTACCATTCCGGGTGCTCTGAAGCGTCAAAGCTCGTGTCATAAAACGGAACAGAGCCCTCCTCTATAATAACATCGCTCTCTCCGTTAAGGGTCAGGTGGCTAAACCTTGCCGCAGAGAAGTATTCCTTTACCGAAATGCCGTTGGCGGAGTCTGTGGCGAGACCTACGTACATGGTCTCGGGCAGGCTTGGGAACTTAACGGTCATGGGTTGTCTATCGTTATCTGTCCAGATAGCTCCCGTGTTGGAAACGCTGAAGGTTAATGTGTCGCCCGTTCTCTGTATTCTCATGTACTTGGGCATGGTGTATGAAAGGCTGTCGGTGTTCTCGCAGCTCGTTCCGTCCGCCGTCTTAAAGTAGGTCTCGCTTGATTTTGCGCCCTTGGTTGTTCTTGTGAACACTCGGACGTTCTCGCCGTACTTAATCCAGCCGTCCCCAATCATTGCCATAACGGAGTTGTTGGAAAGGTCGGAGCGCACCATGAGCCCGTTTACCTGCTGGTTCTCAAACTTGGGTACCTCCTCCACTTTAACGGTAACGTCAAAGTCCCCCGTTACCTCCTTGTACATAAATCCGCAGTTGTCGGAAGCCGAGTTGTCGTTTATTCTGCCTGAGCCGTATACGGTGTAAACTCCCTTTTCGTCCATGGAAGCGCCGCCCTTACCCTTGTAGCCGGTATACTTGTTCTCTCTGATTTCCGCAAAGGAGTAGCTTCCCGGAGCCTCGGCAGCCTTAACGTACACAATCGAGAATGTGCTCTGGGTCTTTTCGCCGCGGGTGTTGTAGGCGCGGCAGGTCAGGTAGTGAGTTCCTGCTTCCAATGTAATCTCGGTATCAATTGAGGAGCCCTCAAACTCACCGATTTTGGTGTTCCTGTCGTAAAGCTCCATTTTTGTAACATCGTTTCCGCCAACGGCAATGGCTGTCGCCTTGTATGCCACGGTCTCGCCCTCGGTGATAACCGTCCATTCACCGTTGTTGACGGTCATACCTTCGACAGAGGTTGAGAGAGAGGATATAGATGGGGAGTGAACAACAATATCGGGGTTGGTGGGAGTGATTTTGCTCTGATCCTCTGTCCAATCGTTTACGTAGGCCTCAATAAGGGTGTAGCCCGCAAACTTACCGTCAGTTATAATATCCGTCTCATTCATGCCCGCAAGGCCGTTATCCGTAAGCCACTGAGCGGGGATTTCAAATTTGCGCTGCTCCTCCTCAACAGGGATGAGCCCGCCCACCTCGGAGGCGTTGTTGATTAAACGCCCTGTGCCGTTTTTAACATCGTTTATAATTCTTGCGTCTATGGGGTCGCGGCGGGGCAGGGTTGCGCCTGCGTTGTTTAAAACATATTCGTAAGCCGCCTCTGAGGTCATAGGCTCAACATAGTAGTCCCCCATGTCAATGGGGCTGTCAAGAAGCTGCGCACCTGCAAAATTGTTCACATAGGCATTGTTTTGGTAGTCGGCAACTGTGCCGACGCCAAAAATGTAGTTATCATTAAAATAGAATTGGGACATGGGGTCATCCTCATCGGAAGGACCGGTCACGTCAAAAATACGGGTGAGCAGCTTTGAAGCCGTGGCAGGACCCGCCTTGTAGTAGTTCCCCGTCCAGTTTATAAGGGAGGGCAGCTTTTGGGATTTGTCCGAGGAATAGGGCTCTGCGCCGTATGCGGAGTTGGTCTGTCCCCAGTCGTATATAACGTTGCCGCTGACCTGGGTCTTTTGGAGCTGCCTGTCCATTCTGGGGCTGCGGCTGTCATGATGAGCCAGCAGGTTGTAGACATAGCTTGAGTTTGTGCCGCCCCAGATTGCGCCGTACCCATGAGCTCCCTTAAAGTGGTTGCTCATTCTGAGGCTCTCGGAGCCGATAGTGTTCTGTATTGTAAGGTTGCTGCCCCAGGGCTTGTCCTCTGTTGCGCTTTGCCCGGGACCCGCGTACAGAGTTAAAAGCTCGTCCACGCACCAGGAAACGCTGCAGTGGTCGAATATAATGTTGGTGCCGAACCTGCCGCCCAAGCCGTCAGGTTCGCCGCTGTTCTTGTCTGTGGGGCGTACCTTAAGGTAACGAATAATAATGTTCTTAACTCCGTCGTCTGTGGTAACGTCCGCTCCGCTCAGGGTTATGCCGTCTCCGGGAGCGGTCTGCGCCAATATGGTGATGTTGCTCTGCTTAAGCAGCAGCTGGGTCTTTAGCTCAATGGTTCCGCTGACGTCAAAAACGATAATTCTGCCCGCTTTTGACACACCATCTCTGAGGGAGCCCGCACCCGAATCGTTCAGGTTGGTAACATGGTAAACCTCAATGGTTCCGTTTTCTTCAAGAATGCCCCTTGCGCCGGGGGAATACTTGCCGCCGCCCATAGCTCCGGGGAACGCCAAAACCTGACCCTCCGCAGCCGCCGACAGGGTTGCCGTCACAGCGAACAGCAACAGTACAATGCTGACAATAATCTTTTTCATAGCTAATCCTCCAGTGGTTTTCCAATCTGCATGCTTAGATTATAGCATATATTTTATAAAAAGAAAAGTACGAATTAAGGGATTACGTATATGTTAATCCATTTGAGTTGTCGTAGGCTGCTGATACGGTTCGAGGTGTATAGGATTCCTCCCTCTGCACATGTTAGTCGGCATATGTTATTTAATTAATATATAATTTCATTATTATTTAAATTATATAAAATTTGATTATCATTATTGACATTTTATTGATAATAGTGTATAATGTTATCTGTAAATATTTATTGAAAATTGGGGTGTTTCCTATGTATTGTTTGAGTTTATGTTTGTCATTTGTATCACAGTAATGCAATAGTGTATAGTTACCGCCGGGGTATAACAAAGGCGCGGTCTCTGATAATATATGCGCTGAGAAATATATACGGGAGGTAAATTGCTATGAAAAATAAAACCTTATTTATATCGGTTGCTGCGTTGTGTATTGTCGCCTTAGCGACAGTGTTTATATGCAAGCAAGTCGGAATCCTTGACGGAATTTCCTCAGAAAGAAAAATATTGACAACAGACGTAAGTAACAAAATAAAGAATACAGACAAGCAGGTAGTTTCAAGCAGCGGCTGTCTCCCTATGAGGGATATTAATACCGTGATTTTGCAGTCCGAATTAATCATTACAGGCGAAGTTGAAGAAATCAAGCCCAGCAGATGGACTGATCCCGAGCGGGCAAGGGGTATACTCCAGACGGATATAGTGGTTAAGGTAAACGAAGTTCTATTCGGAGACGATTTAGGCAGCGAGGTTACCGTGAGAATTGACAAGGGCGAGGATGAAAACACAATAGTTGTTGATGAATGGACTCCCGATTTTACTGTCGGCGAAAACGTCTTGTTGTTCTTAATGCGCGACAGCAGCGCCATGGCTACAGATGAGGATTACTATGTGCTCTCCGCCATAGAGCAGGCAAAATATTTAATTCTGGGAAACGGCAAAGCATTATGCATGTTTGAATACAAGATCCTTGACCTGAACGATTTGCCAAATCAGATAGAAAGCTTGTATGCTCAAAATCCCAATATAAGGCAGCAGCAGGCGGAGGAACGCCAACGAACTAGAGAAAATAACGCTGCGCTTTTCGGAGAATAGCATACAGCCGATTGAGATAAGTTATATCGAGGTGAGCATTTATGAAAAACAAAGCCTTATTTATTTCGGTTGCCGCACTGTGTATTGTTGCCTCCGCAACGGTTTTTATATGCAAGCAAAGCGGGGTTCTGGACGAGCTTGCCTTAAAAAATAGGATTTTGACCACAGACATAACAGAGGAATGGAATAACCGTGACAGGGTGCCGATGATTGGAGATTTCAAGCAACCGCCGTACATGGACGTAAACAGTGTTATATCCGAGTCGGAATTGATTATAACAGGCAAGGTTGACGAAATCAAGCCAAGCAAATGGACCGACCCCAATAGAATTCACAAAATAATTCGAACGGATGTAGTAATAAAAGTAGACCAAGTCCTGTTTGGCACGAATCCCGGAAAAAGAGCGACCGTAAGAATTGACAAGGGAATAACTGACGATGGAATATGTCTGTATCTATGGACGTCGGATTTCACAGTAGGCGAAAAGGTTTTACTTTTTCTGACAAGGGACAAAGGTAAATATGCCGTGCCCTATGCGGATTACTATGTGCTTACCGCAGCAGATCGGTCAAAATACTTAATCCGGGAGGACGGCATCGCTGTATGCGATTTCGGTAATGAAATGGTAAGGGAATACGTTGAAGATTACAAAATGGATTTTGACAGTTCGTATACTTATGATTTTGACAAAGAACCGATAGATTTGAATACGCTGCCGAGCTTAATAGAGGAGCTTCACTAATTTACATCGAAACGGAGCAAAAATCAATTTGCTCCGTTTTATGTTGTCCGTAAACCTGTTTCATGCTGTGTTTTGCCCGCCCCGGGGCGGGGTGTATTATGTAACCGGAATAATTGCCACAGTAAATCAAAATGGCGTCCCTACGAAATTAATTAGTAACGTATATGCATATCCCGTTTACGTTAGCAAAAACCGATACATTGCTCGGGGCGTCTGGGAAGCCGCCCCCTACACCGTAGTAATTTACACATATCCAAACTTGTGAATTTTGGTAAAGTTTTAGTATTTACACGCCCCTACTACCGTGTAACGCTTAAAACTTCATATTTATTTTGATAAAGGCATTGCCGGCGCGGAGCGGTTATTACAAAATTTTTTGGGAAAAGTTAAAAAAACACTTGATTTTTGGTTCAAGATGTGGTATACTAACAGGCGTGCCAAGTGGAAATGCCGGTGTGGTGGAATTGGCAGACGCGCTGGACTCAAAATCCTGTGGTAGTGATACCGTATCGGTTCGACCCCGATCACCGGCACCATTTTATTTTAAAAGACGTCCCCTGCTTCGTTCTCGACGGGGGACGTCTTTTCTTATGTTTAAATATCTTTAAGCAGCAGCTCTTTGGTCTGCGGGACGCTTTCGCATGTCATCAGCAGTGACATTATGGCCGCCCCTGCCGCTCCCGCATCTTTAGTCAGAGCAATGTTTTCCGAGGTTATTCCGCCCAGGGCGAACACGGGAATGCTCACCGCGCCGCAAACCTCTTTTAAAAATTCTATACCTCGGGGAGGAACGCCTTTTTTGCAATCGGTGGGGAATATATGGCTTGAGGTTATATATGTCGCCCCCTGTTTCTCCGCCGCTATAGCCTCGGTTACGCTGTGGGTGGAAACCCCCACAATATCAAAGCCCGAAAGGTCGTTTTCCATAAAGTCCCTGTAGGTCAGATGAATTTTTCTGTGCCCTATCTCCCGCGCTGTTTCAATAAAGCTGTGAGCCATGAAGCTGTCCGTAATCTCTTTTGCTTTCAGGGCAAGGCTTTTGTATTCCTCGGGGGACAAGTCCTTTTCTCTGAGGATAAAGGGAATGTCCGCCTGTGCAAGCTCTCTCATTCGGCTCTCTAAGTCGGGGCACAGCCTCCTGTCGGTAATCGCGATTATCCTAAACATAGATGTAGTCGCTCATAACCGGTTGGAGACCGCGGTTTAAAATTTCCTCATAGATTTCATGGACGTTTCTGCCGTCGGAGATTTCAAACTGCTCGTCTCCCTTTTGCTCGCCGCTGCTGTGGCCGCCTATGCCAACGTCTACCCCTGCGCTTATTTTTGTTGCCGCAATTTCGATCACGTTGTCGCGGAAGTTTTTGTTCTCACGAGTGGAAATGGTTATGCTTGCGTAGGGCATAAACAGCCGATAGGCGCATATCACCTGCAGGAGCTGCCTTTCGTGAACATCCTTGGGGTTGATTTTATCGTTGTTTATTATGGGGCGGAGCCTGGGGCAGGAGAAAGCAATCTCCGCATGGGGATATTTTCTCTGGAGCAGGTACGCATGCATACCGGTGGCGTAGGCGTCCTTGCGGAAGTCGCTGAGCCCCAGCAGAGCCGCAAATCCAACCCCTCGCATTCCGCCGATTATTGCCCGTTCCTGGGCGTAAAACCGATAAGGGAAAATCCGCTTGTGCCCTGCAAGGTGGAGCTTTTCGTACTTGTCGCTGTCGTAGGTTTCCTGGAATACGGTGACGAAGTCCGCCCCGCACTGGTGGAGGTAGGCGTAGTCCTCGCTGTTCATGGGATAGACCTCCAGCCCGATCAGCTTAAAATACTTCTTTGCTATTTTGCACGCCTCGCCGATGTACTTAACGTCGGACATTTTCGGAGACTCCCCGGTCAAAATCAATATTTCCTGAAGCCCTGTCTTGGCAATCTCCTGCATTTCCTTTTCTATCTCCTCATAGGTGAGTCTTGCTCTGCGGATTTTGTTGTACTTGTTAAAGCCGCAGTATATGCAATAATTTTCGCAGTAGTTTGCAATATAAAGAGGCGTGAACATATATATGGAGTTGCCGAAGTGCTTTCGCGTCTCCTCCTGCGCCTTTTGGGCAATCTCTTCAAGGAGAGGCAGAGCGGCGGGGGACAGCAGCGCGCCGAAGTCCTCGGGAGTGCGTTCCTCATGGCTTAGGGCGCGCCTAACGTCCGCCTCGGTGTACTTGTCGTAGTCGTAGCCGTTCATGCTCTCAATCACCCTGTCCAGCAGGTCGGATTTTAGAACCTCCATGCCAGGCAGGTATTCCATATGGTTTATTCTCTCTTGCTCATTCACTAAGCTCGCCTCCTAATCCTGTAAAAATCCCGTCAGCGGTGAGGACGCTCTTGCGCCGCCTTCAATAACGCTGCCCATGCCGCTTAGGTATGCGGTTCTGCCCGCTTCTATCGCCTTTTTGAAGGCTTCTGCCATGGCGGGAATGTCCCCTGCGGTGGCGATAGCCGTGTTTGCCATAACAGCCGCCGCTCCCATTTCCATAGCCTCGCATGCCTGAGAGGGCTTGCCTATTCCTGCGTCAACGATTATGGGCAGGTCAATCTCGTCTATGAGTATTTTGATAAACTCCTTTGTGGCAAGCCCCTTGTTGGAGCCTATAGGCGCTCCCAGCGGCATAACCGCTGCCGCTCCCGCATTTGCCAAATCCCTTGCCGCATTCAGGTCGGGATACATATAGGGCAGCACAACAAACCCCTCCTTGGCAAGGATTTCCGTTGCCTTTATAGTTTCGTAGTTGTCGGGCAGCAGGTACTTGGACTCGTGTATGCACTCGATTTTAATAAAGTCGCCGCAGCCTATTTCCCGCGCCAGCCGTGCAATGCGCACCGCCTCCTCGGCATTGCGGGCTCCCGAGGTGTTGGGCAGCAGGGTAACGCCCTTTGGTATGTAGTCCATTATGTTGGCAACGTCTCCTGTTGCCGCGCGGCGCAGGGCAAGGGTAATAATCTGCGCCCCTGCGTGCTCAACCGCCGCCTTTATAAGGTCCAGGGAATACTTTCCCGAGCCCAGAATAAAACGGGACGTAAACTCGTGTCCTCCGATTATAAGCTTGTCTTTCATTTTTATCTCTCCTTTTTGATTTATACTTCCGTTTCTCCGCAAATCAGGCGCACAGCCATGTTTGCCTGGTGGCAGGCACAAATGCCGACCCTGGGCGCCATAAGTCCGTTGACGCTTGCGCTGTCTGTCTCCATGTCGCCGCAGATGTAGAGCCTGCCGCCGAACTTCTTTGTGGTAATCGTGTTTGAGCTTAGGAACCCTCCCATGCCCGAAGCGGAAATAATAACAGCATCTGTCTGCTCCAGCAGGGTGTTTACCAGCATAGCCTTGTTCTCCGCCCGATCAAATGCCTCGCAGACAATGAGGTATCCCCCAAAAATTTCTGCCGCGTTGCTCTCGTCAATGTACCCGTTCGCCTGCTCGATTTTAAGGAACGGGTTAATCGCAAGTAGTATTTCCCTGAGGGCTTCGGTCTTGGGCATTCCGATTTGGTGCGGGAAGTATTGCTGGCGGTTTAGGTTGCTGAGCTCCACCTTGTCAAAGTCTGCAATGAGCAGCCTGCCCACGCCGCAGCGGGTAAGCGCCACGGCAATTGCCGAGCCTAAGCCGCCCAAACCCGCAATCGCCACCGAGGCATTTTTCAGCTTCCGCGCCACCGCAGGCGTGTGCCGCTCCTCAAGAGCCGCGTCCCACTCTCTTTGGGTAATCTCCATCGACTTAACCTCCTCCCACAAAGTTTACAACCTCTATAACGTCGCCCTGTTTAATGTGGGTGTCGCCGTAGCAGGATTTCGGCAAAATCTCTCCGTTGTACTCAACGGCTATAAATTTTGTTTTGTATCCCAGGTCAGTCAGTGCCTGCGCAACCGTCTGCCCCTCGTACTTGTCGGCGGCCGCGCCGTTTATCTTAATCATCTTCTCAACTCCTTCCCAAAAATAAAAACCGCAAATAAGCTGCACCCTTTCGGTGGTGCACCCCATTTGCGGTTAAAAAATCTAAACCGGTTGTTTGAGTCTGTGTGACGCCTGTTTTGCCCTAAATCACAATGGCAAAGTTTTTATAGGGGTTTTAGGGGACAACGTCCCCTAAACCGATACTCCCGAAGGGAGAAAAATCTACCAACAGGCTGCCCGCCGCCCAAGAAGGCGGGAGAATAACTCTGCCTGAATTATACCAGAGAACCTCGCCCTTGTCAACCACAAAATTTTATTCACAGATTGTTCACAGAAACTATACGTTTTCTTAACCTGAATTTTAAGTTTCTTTTAAGCAAACCGTATTACTATAGTTTTTGTAAAATCCAAGAAAAATTTAACGGCAGCCACAGATAAGGAGGACACAATGAGCAAGGATTTATTTTTTGAACCTACAGAGAAAAAATTTCGCCATGAGTATAAGTACAACATCACCTATGGGGACTACCTTATTCTGAAGCAGCGTTTAAGCGTGGTTGCGGAGCTTGACCCATACGTTCCGCCCTACGGCAGCTATCAGATACGCAGTCTGTATTTTGATAATGTGTACGACTCGGCTCTGCGGGAGAAGATAGACGGGGTCAATAACCGCGAAAAGTTCAGAATACGCCTGTATAACGGGGACGACAGATTTATCAGGCTTGAAAAGAAGAGTAAGATAAACGGTTTGTGCAATAAGATTTCGACCCGTATCACCCGCGAGGAGACGGAGCGGATTATAGACGGGGACATCGAGTGGATGAAGGACTCGGACAGGGGGCTTTTGGTGGAGCTCTATTCAAAGATGAAGTCAAAGCTGCTGCGCCCTCGGGTTATAGTGGATTACACCAGAGAGCCCTATGTCTACAGACCGGGCAACGTTCGCATAACTCTGGACTATGATATAAGAACGGGACTTATGAGCAAGTCGATTTTTGACGACGAGACCCCAACAATAACAGCGGGAGAACCCACCTACCTCCTTGAGGTTAAGTATGACGAGTTTTTGCCCGCCGTTATACAAGATATTGTTCAGCTGGGCAACCGCCAAAATTCCGCCTTTTCCAAGTACGGTGTGTGCAGGATTTACGGCTGAAAATTTAACATAGAATAAAATTTTAATATATTATAGGAGAAGAACTATGACTCTAAATGACATTTTTAAATCAAACTTTCTTGAGAACATCTCGTCCGTGTCCCTTATGGATATGGTAATAACAATGGTTTTGGCGTTTGCCATAGGACTGTTTATATTTTTGATTTATAAAAAGACGTTCAGCGGCGTTATGTATTCCTCAAGCTTCGGGGTTACGCTGATAGCCTTGACTCTGATTTCCACCTTTGTAATCCTGGCGGTAACCAGCAACGTTGTGCTGTCCCTGGGTATGGTGGGTGCGCTGTCAATTGTTCGTTTCAGAACGGCGATCAAGGAGCCTCTTGATATAGCCTTTCTGTTCTGGTCTATTGCGGCAGGTATCGTTCTTGCGGCGGGCATGATTCCCCTTGCGGTGTTCGGAAGCCTTGTTATAGGAATAATCCTCCTGGTGTTCTGCAGCAGGAAGTCAAGCGACAGCCCCTATATTGTAGTCATAAATTTAAGCGGTCAAGGGGCGGAAGACGCCGTGTCAGAGTTTTTGAGCTCAGCCGTTAAGAAGATGGTCGTAAAGAGCAAGACCGTTTCCAAGAGCGGGACGGAGCTGAATTTTGAAATCAGGCTCAAGGACAACAATACGGGCTTTATAAACAAGATTGCAGATATGGACGAGGTGAATAACGCGGTTCTGGTAAGCTATAACGGAGACTATATGAGCTAAGGCAGGTAGGATATGATTAAAAATAAGTATATAAATGTAATATGCTGGATTTTTATCGCCCTTGCCGTGGTGTTCACTGTCCTGTTTGCTTCGGGAAAGCTCACCTTTATATCCGATAATATTTCAAACAATTCTCCCTACGCCGAAAAGCTGTTTGACACGAGCTATGTCCATTCTATAAATATAGAGATTGACGAGAGCGAGTGGCAGGACTTGATTGATAACGCTCAGCAGGAGCAGTACCATACCTGTAACATTACTATTGACGGCACGGTTGTGGATAACGTTGGCGTCCGCGCCAAGGGTAACACTTCCCTATCAACGGTGGCGAGCATGAACTCGGAGCGGTACAGCTTAAAGGTTCAGTTTGACGAGTATGACTCAAACACAAGCTATTACGGTCTTGACAAGCTGGCTCTCAATAATATAATAATGGATAATACCTACATGAAGGATTACTTCAGCTATACCATGATGAATGAGATCGGCGCCTATGCGCCCCTGTGCAGCTACGCCTATGTAACGGTCAACGGTGAGGACTGGGGGCTGTTCCTGGCGGTGGAGGGCGTAGAGGAGGCATATGCCAGACGTAACTTCGGCAGCGACTTCGGGCAGATATATAAGCCTGAGAGCGCAGCCATGGGCGGCGGCGATAAGGATAGGGATAACGATCCGCCCCAAATGCCCGATATGCAGCAGGAAGCTCCGAGCGGTGAGCAAGGCGGAATGCCCGATATGCAGCAGGAAGCTCCGAATGGTGAACAGGGCGGAATGCCCGATATGCAGCAGGGAGTCCCGAATGGTGAGCAAGGCGAAATGCCTGATATGCAGCAGGGAGCTCCGAATGGTGAACAGGGCGGAATGCCTGATATGCAGCAGGAAGCTCCGAATGGTGAACAGGGCGGAATGCCTGATATGCAGCAGGGCAACCGAGGCGGAGGCCCCGGAAACATGGGCAGCGGCGTTGTGGCTCTGCAGTATCAGGATGATGATATAGACAGCTATTCCGCAATATTCGACTATGCCATGTTCAGTCCCGACACAGCCGACAAGAACCGGCTGATTTCCTCCATAAAGCAGCTGAATGAGAGCGAGAATATAGAGGCAGTGGTTAATGTTGATGAGGTTTTGAGGTACTTCGTGGCGCATAACTTCACCGATAATTTTGACAGCTACACCGGTTCGCTTATGCATAACTATTACCTCTATGAAAAGGACGGTCAAATGTCCATGATTGCCTGGGATTATAACCTTGCGTTCGGAGGCTTCGGCATGGGCGGCGGAGGAAGAAACCGCGGCGGTTCAGGTGAGAATACAGTGGATAACGCAACCCAAATGGTGAATTACCCCATTGACACCCCGGTCTCGGGTACAACTCTTGAGGATAGACCCATGCTGGGTAAGCTCCTTGAGAACGAGGAGTATATGGAGCGGTATCATGAGCTGTTTGACCAATTTATCAGCGAGTACTTCGAGAGCGGTGATTTTGAAGCCGAGTATAATCGGGTGTATAATATGATAGCCCCCTATGTGCAAAAGGATCCGACTAAGTTCTGCACCTTTGAGGAATTTGAAAAGGGAGCCCAAACGCTCCTTGAGTTCTGCACATTAAGGGCAGAGAGTATCAGAGGTCAGCTTGAGGGAACAATCCCCGCAACCACCGATGGGCAGTCTGCCGATACAACGTCTCTCATAGACGCTTCCCATTTGACAATATCGGATATGGGAGAGCAGTCAATGGGCGGCGGCAGAAACCGAGAGGGCGGAGAGGGGCAAGAACCCAACGCCCAAGGAGAGAGCGGCGAGAGACAGCAGCCGTTTCAGCCTCCTGAGGGAATGTTCGGGCAGCAGCAGAAAACCCTCGCCGACTATTCCTCGGAATTAATGATGCTGGGCGCATGCTTTGCCGCCGTAATTTTGGGCATAGTAATAGCCGTCCTGTTTAAAAAGAGAAAAAATTAAATAAACTTCAACTAACCCCCAAAAAAAAGTGGCTGCTGACGAGGCAGCGCGTCGGAACAGACTTCGCTCTGTTCCGATTTTTATGTAATAAAAATCAGTCACCTGCTTCGTCGTCCCTCCTATTTCCCAAAAAGTCTTTCGACTTTTCGGGGGTTTGCGCCTGCGGCGCGTTTTGTAGACGGATTAGTATATGTCCCTCAAATTCGTATGGTCACAGCTGCGCCCGCCCCTGCGCTTGGGGAGGAGGGCGGCTGTGACCCAACTTCTTTGAAGTTGGACGGCTCATATTATTTCAGTTTGCACAGCGTATGCAATGTCAATAATGGACCTAAGTTGTTGCAGACAGAGCGCAACGGGGCGGGCGATAGACACACCAATGTGAGTATATAAAATAATAGGGATTATGATTTAAATATAAATCTAAAACCTGTATAATATGGTCTAGATCGTTAATTCAGTCTACGGGCGCAGCAAGCGGCGCCTCTACTACTGTATAGATATTAAAATTTTACTTTTATGATATATCCATGTGATTTTATTAATATTTGATGATATAGCCTATAACCTAGCCCTGTTCCGCCCGCCAGACCCGGGCGGTGTTGGATTTCCCCTTCGGGGAAACCGATTGGGGCGTTGCCCCAAACCCCTTAAATGGATAAATTCCACCCCAACGTCGGTCTTGACTAAATCTCAAAACATGCTATAATATAAGATGTCATCACATTTGACATAATGCATCGTTCAACAAATTTGATAAAGGCTTTGGCGACATTGCCGTCGCGGCTTGGTATGGCGGAATATGGGTTCGGCAATGGTTTCAAAGGCAAAGCCTTTATCAAATTTCAAAATACGCAACAGGATAGCGGAGTATTGCTCCGCTTTAAATAAAAATACATTGAAAGAAGGGATTATATGATCTGCAAATTTTGCGGAAAAGAAGTAGATGATAACGATAAGCTGTGCAAATACTGCGGCAGCTCCCTGCAAGGTCAAAGTAAGGTTAGGCAAACCGAGTATATAAGACAGGACGGCGCAGCGGACGAAACGTCGGACATGACCGTTGCCATGCCCAAGGTCGGCGATAGGTCGGGATCTGCGCCCTCGGGCTTTGAGAGCAGCAGACAAGTTCAAAGAGAGGTTGAGGGCGGCAGCCGCCAAGAGAAAAATCAAACACAAAATCAAACGCCGAAAAAGCAGTATTATAGGTATAACCCTGACGGTCGGCATAAGCCCTCCCGCACCTCGCGCAGCCCTCGGGACGAAAAGATGATTTACCCCAAGAAGAAGCGGGCAAAAATCCGCCCGGGCAAGGCAATAGGCAAGTTCCTGCTTTTGGCTGTGCTGGGTCTTGTTATCGGATTTTTGATTTACATAGTTTCGGTCAACGCTGCTAACTGGTTTGGCAATATGAAGAATAATATGGGCGGCAGTGAGCCTGCGGTTACTCAAGGCTCAGATACCAAGGCTACCGAAAAGCCGGATAGCTCCTCAAGCAGCGAGAGCAAAAAGACCGAGAGCAGTAATACAAACCGTTCCGATACAGGTAACTCAACCGCTCAGAGCTCGAGCAGCAAGAGCAGCACAAGCGATAACGATAAGCAGACAACAACTAAGTCCGAAAGCTCCAATAGCTCAAGCAGTTCCGATAACTCCAACAGCTCTAAGAGCTCCGAAAGCTCAAAGAGCTCGGAAAAGACCGAAAGCAGCTCCGATTCCGGTCGGTCTCAGCAGAGCAGCGAGAGCACAAAATCAGAGAGCGAAAGCACGGGCAGCAGTAAGTCTGAGGGCTCAAGCAATTCAAGCTCGTCAAATAATTCAAGCAGTTCGAGTAATTCAAGCTCCTCGAATACATCAGGAGCGTCAAGTTCTTCTTCGGGCTCGTCAGACACATCCTCAGGGCTTGAGGACTAAGATTTTTGCCGTATAGGTGCATTGACCTAAAAGGTTTTCCTTTGTTCGTAGTGCTGTGTAACAACTAAAACTTTATATATTTAAACTCATCTATTTTGATAAAAGCTTTGCCTTTGAAACCAATGCCGAGCCCTCGTCGGAGCAAAGTACGCTAAGCTACGTTTTTCTTTGACAAGAAAAACATTCGCCCGCTGCCTTG
>JABLTO010098235.1_pt1 | contig 95793 bp, 102 predicted proteins | sample 7160091 | NCBI WGS metagenome assembly JABLTO01 (sample SAMN14651225, study PRJNA627086) | human gut metagenome | isolation source: feces | host: Homo sapiens | reverse complement strand
GCGCCTGAATTTTATTCCCAGCCCTTTGGAATATACAAATTGGTGTACAAATCCACGGCATAGCCGTCACTCATGCCGGAAATATAGTCGCACACAGCACGGGGAAGATCTTCTTCCTCTGCGATTTTCCGGTACTCTTCCGGAAGTTCCGCCGGGTGGGAAATAAAGTGGGTGTAGAGTGTTTCCAATAGCAGCTTCGCCTTGTGCTCCTCCTGCTTGGCAATGGGATTATAGTACACGTGTTCAAAGAGGAAGGCATGGAGTTTATCATGCATCGCCTGAATATCCGGAGCCATGCCGATTTCTTCCGACCCATGTGCAATCACAGCACCCACCAGTGTGGTAATCCGTTTGGTTTTTGTGTCACCCAGAACCTCAATCACATCCCGGGGCAAATCATCCCGATGAAGGATTCCGGCACGAACAGCGTCCTCGATATCGTGGTTCATATAGGCGATTCGGTCTGCCACGCGGACAACATTGCCTTCCTTTGTATCTGCCACACGATTGGTATGGCAGAGAATGCCGTTGCGGACTTCTTCTGTTAAGTTAAGCCCTTTTCCCTTTTTCTCAATTTTATCCACCACGCGCAGACTCTGCTCATAGTGGCGGTATCCATGAGGGCAGATACTGTTGAGAATAGACTCGCCGCTGTGCCCGAAAGGAGAATGCCCCAGGTCATGTCCCAGTGCAATGGCTTCCGTCAGATCTTCATTCAGGCGCATGGCACGGGAAATTGTACGGGCAATTTGTGCCACCTCCAGCGTGTGTGTAAGCCGGGTGCGATAGTGGTCGCCGGACGGAGAAAGAAAAACCTGTGTTTTTCGTTTGAGCCGGCGAAAGGCGTTGCAGTGGAGAATCCGGTCTCGATCCCGTTGGAATTCCGTGCGGTACGGACAAGGTGTTTCCGGCTTTCTGCGCTTTGCATGCCCCAGATTCGGACATGCAAACGGACTTAGCATTTTCAACTCCTGTTGTTCCAGTTGTTCACGAATGATCATTGCAAAATCCCTCCCCGGAAGATATGGTAACGGGCGATGCAGTTCAGGAGAACTGCCGTACATTTATGATTACGCAGAAAAAGGGGAAAACTCCTCTTTTTTGTATTGAGAAGATTTTCAGGGCAGTTTTTTTGCCTGACATGCCGAAAAATCAGCATACTGCAAATCGCCGGTTTCAATGCCGATATTGCCGTTTGTCAGGTCAATCAAATCGTGCTGCAAAGATTCCCACAGCGTATCCTTGACCAGAAGATGCAGAATTACCTGATCTTCAAATTCCGTCTGCACCTGCAACAGATCTTCCTGGGGCAGGTGATAGGCGATTTTTCCGTACAGAGTATAATCAGCACGAATCGTAACCGGATAACAGAGCATCATGCGTTTGATCTGTGCTTGCTCTACAGCCAGGGCGGTGCTGTGGGAATAGGCGCGCACCAAACCATTTGCACCCAGAAGTACGCCGCCAAAATAACGTGTGACCACACAGCAAATGTCTGTGAGATTTCGTTTTTGCAATACATCCAGCACCGGAACGCCGGCTGTTCCCTGGGGTTCTCCATCGTCAGAATAACGGGAGGCATTTCCTTCCCGTAAAATATATGCATAAACATTGTGTCTGGCTCTCCGATGCTGACGGCGGATCTGTTCAATAAAGGAAACAGCCTCGTCCTGTGTCTGTACCGGAGATAAATAGGCAATAAATTCGGATTTTTTTTCGACAAAGGATGCCGTCGCCGGGGCGGCAATAGTTTGGTATCCCATAAAATTTGTTACCCTCCAGGTAGACAAAAAAGGACGGTACATGGATACCGTCCCCTCTTTGTTGTGAATAGGTCTGGAATTAGTCCAGATTGAAACGCTTCTTGAAACGATCAACACGTCCGCCAGTATCAACCAGCTTCTGCTTACCAGTGAAGAACGGGTGGCACTTTGAACAAATTTCCACCTTGATATCCTTCTTTGTAGACATGGTTTCCATTACGTTGCCACAGTGACAAGTGATGGTTGTCTTTTCAAAATTCGGATGAATGCCTTCTCTCATGGGGTTTCACCTCCTGTGTCTGTTGTTTTCTATTAACAGCAGCCCATCGGCCATTGCGCCGACAGTAGTCCTGTGAATATCATTTTTTTGCGGCATGGCCGCTACAGTTTTTAATTATAGCACACTTTTCGATGCTTGTCAATCCCTTTTTTCAAAAAATTTGCGTATGCAGAAAATCAATGAGGCCATCCGCACCAATATATTCTTTGGCGTGATAAATCCGGACGTTTCCGGCAGGGAAGACCAGCGTATATACTTGTCCTCTTTTACGAACTTCTCTGAGATCTGCCCATGCATAGACTCGCTTTTTCCCGAATGTGCTGTGCTTTTCCAGAAAGCTGTCTGTATAGAAAATTCGATAGTTTCGCCACATCAGAATGAAATAAACGCCAAGCAGGCTGAAGAGCAAAAGCAGAATACCGCTGGCAAAGGAATCCCAGTCTGTCCTGTCATCTGCCCAGATCGCCAGGCTCAGAATGCCGAATCCCAAAAGCACTGCGAAAAATACTGCGCCAGCGATGCCAAAGGTTTTCGTAATCACCACGCTTTTCTTATACTCATGTGCCTTTTGTTCTTTGGCAATCCGGCTGTCATCCCATTTGTTCCACCGGTTTAAAACGATTTTTCCCAGCAATGCAGAAACTACATGAAGGAAAGCCGAAAGCATTATGCTCCTCCTAACTGTTTCAGGTAGGCATCGAATGCCCCAGGGGAAAAGACGGCTTCCGTTTCCAGTACCCATTCCAGTTCGATCAGATTGTCACTGTCGGACTCCATTTCCTTTGCGAAAAGCTGCCAGATGCGAAGTCGCCGGGATTGTTCCTGTAACTCCAAGCGGTGCAGAATTGTCAATACTGCACAAACGGAAAAGAGCAGTTGCTGTACAAAGGGAAGGGCAGATTCTGTAAAGGCTGCCCGGAGATAGTTCCGGTAAAGAAAATCAAATGCAAAAGCGCGAATTTCCGCATCCAATGGCTGTGAAACAGAAAACGGCTGTGCATCTGACTTTTTCGCTGCCTGCGTCAGAATATCGTTCCAATCCTGTGTGAGGATTTCGCAGGAATCCAAAAATGCGAGAAAATGCTCTTCCATGAGAACTTTGCAATTATCTGTGACGACACTGTTGTTTTCCCATTGACAGACCAGTTGCAGGCATTGCCGCAATTGCTCCAAAGCAGGCCGGCTGGTATCCCGAATCAACTGAAACAGTTCACTTCGCTGCCGCTGTAAAGCCTGCATTTTTGCCGGATCATATTCCGGAAGGTCACCGATTAGCTCCGGATGCTGTTCTTCTATAAGAATCAGTTGTTCCGGTGTCCGGGTGAGTAACAGCCGTGCCGCCTCCGGACAGGACAAGGAAAGATCATACTCGATAGAATCACCGTAATCCTGTGTGATTCTGGGAAATTGCCGGCAGGTGTCACAGAGTGCCGTTTCTCCCAGTGCAGATTGAATATCACAGAGATGATGCTGATTCCAGAAAGGACAGCGGCTGTCAGAGCCTTTGAAAAGAATGTCTCCGTCTGCATCTTCAGTCATGGCATGGCGCAGCCGTTCTCCCAAATCACCGGGAATCGAAGCATACTGTACTGCACTTTCCGGATCGACAACAATTTCCCAACCGGTGCAGCAGCTATCCGGGCATTTTTCCGCAATGCAATGAAACTTTTGATATTCCGGTACAAAAACGCAGAGCATCGTTTGTCACCTCGTTTTTTCAAATTTGTTCTTCTTATTATAAAAGATTTCCTGCAAAATGTCAAATTGCATCAAAAAGCGCCTTGCTTTTTGATGCAAGACGCTTTTTTACGCTTTCGTGTGTATTTCCTTGAAATCAAAATCAAGATTCAGCAAAATCCACTGCCCAAATCTTTGCCCAAATCATTGCACGAAGTGCGCTCAGATCCATACCATTTAATGCATTATCCTGATTGAGGTCAGCATTGTGGAACGCTTCTGTTGTCAGTTCTGCATCACCGAGAAGGTATTTCTGGAGCAGAACAATGTCCGCAATAGATACGGCACCGTCATAATTGACATCGCCCAGCAGAACTTTCGGATCCGGATCTGGGTTGGGATTGGGATTGGGGGTAGGGCTTTCGTCCAGAGTTGCTGCGGCAATGGAAGCAACCTTATAGATCGTCATATCGGAGCCGGCACGTGCAAACAGATGTGCAGCTGTGCTCAGATCACCCCAGGACTTCGACATGCTCTCAGAGGAATAGTATGCGATGCCCTTTTCCTCATCGATATCATATGCGCTGATTTCCGTCCAATTGCCCCATTCTGCATCGCAGAGTGCCAGAATCGGTGCCACTGTTCCGTCATAGCGAATGGCAATTTCACGGGTGCTGCCCAACTGCTCTGCTGTAACATTCAGTCCTGGTGTGCAGTTCCCGCCGTTGCCGTCAGACGCAATCAAGTTCAGACCACTTGCATTCTCATAGAGAATATCGCCGCTGTCAATATCGGCATGCTTCCAGCTGGGCAGGTGGCTTTCGCTGCCCCATACCACGCTGTTGTCCTGCATGACGGTCATCATGGCATCTACAACCGGTTCCGAAGCCTCATACCAAGTGTTGTCGCTGCGGTTAACGTAACCGTGTGCCTCCGAAGCGGAAACGGAATTGGTAATGGCGTTGTTGTCCCACAGGACGCAGGGAATGCCCAGTTTCTTTGTCCAGGTGAGGTAATAGGTTGCCCAGTCGCATCTTGCTTCTGTGTTATTGAAGTTTGATGCGCTGAATTCGCCCATAACAACGGGAATATCTTTGTCTGTGAAATAGTACTGGATATCTGAGAACAGCGTATCCAGATCACCCTTGTTCTTGTTGGAAAAAGTGGTGTGATCTCCGTTACCCATTGCAAAATCATACGGAGTATAGGCGTGGAGTGAAACGGCAACATAGTCATCATCCGGCACAACCAGAGAAGAGTACGAGCTTGCATATGCAGAAGCCGCGTAAGAGGGAATCATCAGCAAGCGTGTATCCTGGTAAGGGGAATCAATGGAGCGGACAGTATTGACAAAGTCGGCATCCAGCTTGTTTACCACTTCATAGCACTCTGCGTTGCCCTGCCATTCATAGGAAGCCCCAGTCTGTCGAGGTTCATTCATGCCCTCAAAAATCAGATGCTGGTCGTAATCTTTAAAGTAAGTGGCGATCTGTGTCCACATCTGCTTTAAGCGCTCAGACATTTCATCATATGCGGTAGGAAAGTCGGAACGGTTGATCCATTCTTCATGGTGAATATTCAGAATGACATACATATCCTGCTGGTAGGCATAGTCTACCACTTCCTTTACACGAGCCAGCCATTCTTCCTTGATCGTATAAACCGGATTTCCGTTTTCATCTGTAGAAGTGGTAACTTCCGGATACCAGGTTGTGGGAATCCGGATGGTGTTAAAGCCCTTTGCCTTTACCGTGTTGATCAGTTCCTGTGTTATCTTCGGGTTACCCCAGCTGGTTTCATGGTAAGACAGACCGGCACCGGTGGCATCCAGGGAATTGCCGATATTCCAGCCGATGGTCATGTTCTGGGTGATGTCTTTTGCCGTCATAGTGCCTTCGGCAGAAACTGTGCCTGAGAAAATAACTGCATTGGACAGCAACATCACAGCAGCCGTTCCGGCGGCAAAGAGATTTCGAAATTTCATAAGTTCTTCCTCCATAAATAATACTGTATGAAAAAATACTGGAACGATAACATATTTTCTTTTATTATATCATGACACAGCAAAAAAGTCAACGAATATTTTCCTATTTTTCATCGTTTTCTGTACAAAATGCAGACGTACATTTGTGAATTTTGCCGAAAAAGTCCCGGTCTGCAAAATCGCAAGACCGGGACTGAATCGAAACGATGTAATTCTATTGTTAGCTCTGATTTTCCTTTTCAATCAGGAATTCACCGCAGTACATTTTGCGGAGCTTTGGCTTTTCAATTTTACCGGTATCAGAACCCAGTGTCAGGATGGCTTCTCCTGCTGCCACAGCAGCTGCACTGCCGCCGGAAGAACCGCCGGGAACACAATCCAGATTATGTGGGTTGTGTGTCTGATGGAAATAAGAGGTTTCTGTGGAAGAACCCATTGCGAATTCATCCATATTCATCTTACCGGTAATGATCATGCCTGTTTTCCGAACCGCCTGTACAACAGTGGCATCAAACGGCGGCACATAATTTTCCAGCATTCTGGAAGAGCAGGTGGTGCGGATTCCCTTGGTGGAAATATTATCCTTGATTCCCAGAGGAATCCCTGCCAGAGGATGCAGTTCCTCCCCTGCGGCACGGGCATTGTCGATTTTTTCAGCCTGCTCCAGACAATCCTGACAGCATGTCACATAGGCACCAACGGAAGACTCCTTCATCTCGATCTGAGAGAGCACATCCTTTGTCAGTTCTGCGGCGCTGCACTCTTTCTTTTGCAGCATTTCAGAAAGCTCTGCGGCATTTTTTTCAAACAGCTTCATTTCTCAACTTCCTCCTTATTCAACCGTCTTCGGAACAACCAGGCATCCGGACTGTACTTCCGGTGCATTGGCAAGCATTTCTTCCCGGCGGAATTTGTGCTCCACTGCCACATCTTCCCGGAGCTTCATAGGATGTGCAGCATCCAGGGTCAGTTCATCCTCTACATCCGGCAGACGGTCTACCATATCCACAATGGCCGCCATATCCGTCTCAAACTTCTCCATTTTGTCCGGCTCAATCCGCAGCCGGGACAGCTTTGCAATATGTGCAATATCAATTTTCATCTTTCTCGATCCTTTCCTGAATTTTCTGACGAAATTCGTCTTCGCTGAGCACAGGAATTCCCAGTGCATTCGCTTTATCTAGTTTGCTTCCGGCAGATTCGCCGGCAACAACATAGGTCGTTTTTTTCGAAACACTGCCGCTTACCTTTCCGCCATACCGCAAAATCAAATCCTTTGCTTCACTGCGTTTCATAGTGGAAAGTGTTCCGGTGAGAACAAAGGTCTGATTGGCAAAACGGTCATCTTCCACAGCAGTTCCGTGATAGGTCATATTACAGCCGTATTCCTGCAAGCGTGCAATCAGCTGCTGCATATGCGGCTCTTTCCATGCGCGGACAATGCTCTCCGCCATCGTCTCTCCGAATCCGTCAATCTGCTGAATTTCAGAGACATCTGCACGGAGAATGGCCTCCATAGTGGGGAAACGCTCACAGAGCAGCTTGGCAGCCCGGGAGCCGATTCCACGAATTCCCAGGGCAAAAATCAGTCGATCCAGACTGTTTCCCTTGGAAGCTGCAATAGAGCGGATCAGATTATCCGCCGACTTTTCCGCAAAGCGATCCAGTTCCATCAGATCTTCCTTTTGCAGCGTGTAGAGATCTGCCACAGAAGCAACCAGTCCATTCTCCTGGAGTGCTGCCAGGTTCTGCGGCCCCAGGCCGTCAATATTCATGGCATCCTTTGAAACGAAATGGATCATCCGCTTCATCAGCTGCGCCGGACAATCCGGATTCGGACAGCGCAGTGCTGCTTCTTCCGGATCCCGTACCGCCGGTGTATGACAAACCGGGCAGCAGTCCGGCAGCTGATACGGAGATGCATCTGTGCTGTGCTTTGTAACACGCAGCACCTCCGGAATAATTTCTCCGGCTTTTCGCACGGAAATGGTATCTCCGATGCAGATTTCCCGTTCAGTAATAAAATCCTGGTTGTGCAGTGTTGCACGGGACACTTCCGTTCCGGCAAGCTGCACCGGATCAAAGACTGCCACCGGTGTAATCACGCCGGTTCTGCCTACACTCAGAACAATCTCACGTAGGACTGTTTCCTTTTCTTCCGGCGGAAATTTAAACGCCGCCGCCCATTTCGGAAATTTTGAGGTTGCCCCCATTTCCTCCCGCTGGGCGAAATCATCCACTTTTACCACAACGCCGTCCGTGTCATAGGCATAGCCCACACGTGCTTCTCCAATTGCGGCAATCTGCTGCAATACAGCGTCCGCATCTATCTGCTTCGCGCTATGCGGAATCACTGTCGGGAACCCGACAGAAGAAAGATATTCCAGAGATTCCAGGTGAGAAGCAAGGGTTACACCTGCAATCTGCTGCACATTGAAAATCCAGATATCCAGATTTCGGCTGGCAGTTACAGCAGCATCCTTTTGCCGCAGAGAACCAGCAGCAGCATTCCGCGGATTTTTGGCCGGAATCTCTCCGTCCTGCTCCTGCTGCTCCACCAGTGCCGCAAAGCTCTTTCGCGGCATATAAACCTCTCCCCGCACTTCCAGATACGCCGGCGCATGGTGCAGAGTTTTCGGGATGTTGGCAATGGTACGTAGATTTTCAGTCACATCTTCGCCTACAAAGCCGTCTCCTCTCGTAGACCCCCTTGTAAACACACCATTGGTATATTCCAGCGAAACGGAAAGGCCGTCAATCTTAGGTTCCACGATAAACGCCGGATGTTCCAGTTCTTCCTGGCAGCGCTCTATAAAGGCGCGCATCTCATCATCTGAAAATACATCCTGCAAGCTCATCATCTGTACATCATGGGAAACCTTCTGGAACGTTCTGGAAGCCGTTCCGCCCACATGCTGTGTCGGGGAATCTGTGCGCTGAAACTGTGGGAATTCCTGTTCCAGCGTTTCCAGTTCCCGCATCAGCCGGTCGTAATCATAATCGGAAATGGTAGGATTATCCTGATCATAATATTGCTGATTATAAAGCTCCAGCGACTTTCGCAGGGCATCTATCCGCTGCTGTGCTGTCATTTCATCCATGGTCTGATACTCCTCATTGTGCTGTGCCGAAAGCATGACAGCTTTCATGAATCTCTCTTGAAGGAACTGTCATATGGCATGCATCTTTATTATACCACAAATCTTCCTCATATGCTAGACCTTTTACAATTTTTTCATGCTTTTTTTCTTTCATTGCGAAATTTCAGGCCGAGAGAACGAAGATTCTTTTCCTGACTAGTTCATGCCAAAAGCCATTTCGTTCTATTTTTCTGCATGATCTCCATGAAATTCCAGATAGGACTCCGGCACATTGCCTACCACAACGGTTTCCAGAAGCAGGCAGTCATACTGTACTGACACATTGGTTTTGGAAAATGGAATTGCCGCAGCGATTTCTGCGGTTACTTCTGCGCGGATGGTATGGCAGGTCTGGTTCACTCCGGCGGATTCCAGTGTGCTGACCAGCTTGACATCAGCATGGCCAATCGGCATCAGCCGTACCTTTATACGCGGCCCATGATCAGCAAATATCCAGATGCTGCTGGCTGTGCCCAGAGAGACTTCCAGAAAAGCATCCCGGCAGTCATCCAGATTTTGCTGCACTGCTGTAAGCAACGCGGCTTGCAGCTGATTAATCTGGTCTGCATGTGTTTCCACCGCCGCAACATTCCCGGAACTGTCATAGAGCAATTCTGCAAAATCCTCATAGGAAACCGTCTTTTCTCCCAGCACCTGCGTAACGCTGTCCGCCATTACCTTTGTTCCGAATCGTTTGGTTTCACTTTCACAGACAGCACAGAGATTGGGACGAACCGCACGATCTGTCCGCACCAGGAGACCGGTCAAAAGCACAGCGGCCAGCACAAATACCAAAGCAGACCGGATGTTCCTGCGGCGCTGGCGATAAACCTGTCGGCGCATGTTTTCTCCTTTCCTGCGATAGGGGGTCTCATACAACAAACGAGCGACAAATTGCCGCCCGTTGGTGTCATAGGATTATGATGTACTGTGATCGGTCTGTTCCATAGCCTGTGCACAATCACAGCTTTCTTCTTTTGCAATGCCGGGAAGCGAACCGGGAGAAAATTCTTCTGCCGGAAACCGGATCTTGTCGAATACCGCACAAGGCGATTCTGTATCCATATGGCATTCCTTAGTGGGAATCGTGTACTCATACGTGGGAACCAAAATGGTTACCGGGCGAAACAGCTCTACCACGGAAAACAGACCCAGCGTCATGATAACAGTACGCACAGGCGTTACTGTATCCGGTGCACAAACGGAGCCGACTCTGGCTTCCAGTGCAATGGGATCGACAACCTGAACTGCCGCAGTAGGAAGGTTCACTGTTTCGCAGCAAGCATTGGTGTCCCCCAGCTGTTCGCCGCTGCTGAAAAATGTCTTGGTATTGCTTTCGCCGCCGTACAAAATCACATTTTTGCTGGCATAGGCTGTTCCGGTGAGCAGTACCGGGCTTCCGCAGGAGCGCTCATAGGCCATCAGTTCAACCCGGAACGTATACGTCAGATCAATGGAGTAGAATCCGCGGTTAAACGGAACCGGCTCTATATTCATGCAGATATCCGAAACGCGGACACAGCGGCACTTTACCATATTGATATTTGACGGAAGTTCGCCTCCGTCCATCAATACCTGAAGATTGGAAAAACAATCCCGGTCGCTGCAGCTGTCGAATATCCGGTTGACTTTAATCGGAACCGTTTCTGCACACTGTTCCGGTGTGGGACGATATTGACTCATTAGAAATACCTCCTCATATCACTCTAGCGTTCCCGTCAGCTGCCTGACAGGTGCTTCTCTATAGTGTATTCAGAAGGTTTTCGTTTTGTGCTTGCTACAGCAAAAAAATCGTTGCACTGCAACCAGGTACAACGATTTTTTCAGCATTTGCAGAAGCATATCCCCTTAGTTCTCAGGAATTGTGATCTACATTTTTAAAGGTTTTCAGATTGCCGATCTTCTTGCTTCTTTCGTCCAGAACGGCTTCTACTTCTGACCACGGCAGATTTTGCTGTGCACACAGCACCATGATATGATACATCAGATCTGCGATTTCATTTTTAAGTTCTTCATTGTCATTATTCTTTGCGGCAATAATAGTTTCAGAGCACTCTTCTCCGCATTTTTTCAGAATCTTGTCCTGTCCCTTGGAAAACAGATAGCAGGTATAGGACTTCTGGGATTCTACATCCACTTCTCCGTTTTCATACATTGCCTTCCGGCTCATGACAACCTCATACAGTTCTTCCAGTGCGTTCATTTTGTTTCGTCCTCCTGATACATTTTATTGAAAAAACAGCTATAGGATCCGGTATGACATGCCACACCGGTCTGTTTTACGTTTAAAAGCAGCGTGTCATTATCACAGTCGCTGTATATGGAAACCACCTTTTGCAGATGGCCGCTGGTGGCACCTTTATTCCAGAGTTCCTGACGGGAACGGCTCCAATACCAGGTATAGCCGGTTTCCAGCGTTTTCCGCAGGCTTTCCTGATTCATATAGGCCAGCATCAAAACTGTCTTTGTATCCACATCAAAGGCAATGGCCGGAATCAGCTCGCCCTTCTGGAAATAGACATCCAGGTTGTTGATATCAATTTCAACCATGTGATTCTCCTTCTTATTTTTGAAATTTCTTTTTGAGTGCACGCTCCACCGGGAAAAGAGCCAGCAGCAGCTCTGCGGTCTGTACGCTGACAGCAACAGCTGCCAGAAGCGCCGCCGTCTTTTCCGAGACAAACCGCAGACTGATACAGGTTGCCGCAGAAACAACAAGCATTGCTGCGCCAAAAAGCATCCAGAGTCTGCCGCAATACTGATTTGCAAATTTCCAGCTCTCCTCATTTTGCATGGAACGTTCTGTACGGTATCCGACCCATGAGTTGATCTTTTTGGGCGCGTGATACCGCATTGCCCATCCGGCAGCCAGCTGAACAGCTGGAATCAAGAGCAGGCAAAAGACAAGAAAACGCATAGTCACACTTCCTTTGCCATTTTACCGCATGGGAATTCCCTTGGCACGGCAATCTGCCTTAACTTCCTGCACGGTCAGCTCCCGGAAATGGAACAGAGATGCCGCCAATGCCGCAGAGCAGCCGGTCTCCAGAAAAGCATCTGCAAAATCAGACAGCTTTCCGGCACCGCCGCTGGCAATTACCGGGATCTGCACTGCGTCACAAACTGCTTTCAGCATCGGCAGATCAAATCCGCCCCGCACACCATCTGTGTCAATGGAATTCAGGCAGATTTCGCCGGCACCCAGCTGCTCGCACTGCTTTACCCAATCAATGAGATCTAGGTGCATATCCACACGGCCGCCGTTAATGAACACTGTCCACTGGTTCTCGCCAACCTTTTTCGCATCAACGCCGACACAAATGCACTGACAACCGAAAATGTCTGCGCCGTCCTTGATCAGCTGTGGATTCTGCACGGCCTGAGAATTGACCGAAACCTTGTCCGCACCGGCGCGTAGCGTTTCCCGGATATCATCCACTGTCTTGATGCCGCCGCCGACTGTCAGCGGAACAAAAACCTTTTTGGCAGTTTCCCGTACCACGTCCAGCATAACGCCTCTGCCCTCATAGGAAGCGGTGATGTCATAGAATACGATTTCATCCGCGCCCTGCTGATTATAGGCATAGGCACATTCTACAGGATCGCCGACATCTTTGATTCCCTCAAAGTTTACGCCTTTGACCACTTTTCCGTTTCTCACGTCCAAACAAGGAATGATTCGTTTTGCCAGCATAAGTTACACTCCTTCCGCCAAGGCAATGGCTTCCCGCAAATCCAATGTGCCTTTATAAATCGACTTTCCACAGATTGTGCCGTACAATCCCAGTTCCTTACAACCCCGAATGTCTGCAATGGTGTGAACCCCGCCGCTGGCAATAATCTTGCAATTGCCCTCTGTTGCGTCACGCAGATCTTTCAGCTGTTCCAGATTTACGCCGGACAGTGTGCCGTCCTTTGCAATATCCGTCACGATAAAATACTGCACGCCCACTGCAATCATTTCTTTGGCCAGTGTGATGTAATCCGTGTCAGATTCTTCCAGCCAGCCCTCTGTGGCAACCATGCCGTTTTTGGCATCGATTCCCACTGCAATATGCCGGCTGCCAAACTTTTGTACAGCATCCTTTACCAGCTGCGGATTTTTCAGCGCTGCGGAGCCCAGGATGACCCGTTCCACACCGCTTTTCAGGTAGGTATCAATCGTTTCCAGATTCCGGATGCCGCCGCCGACTTCCACTTTCAGTCCGGTTTTGGCCGCCACATCCTCGTAGATATGCTGGTTGACCGGTCTGCCCTCTTTGGCACCGTCCAGATCTACCATGTGAATCCAGGAAGCGCCGGCAGCTTCAAAACCCTTTGCCGTTTCCATATAATCTGCGGCTACTTTTTCCACTGTGGAAAAATCACCTTTGAACAGACGGACGCAGTTTCCGTCCTTGATGTCAATTGCAGGTAAAATAATCATCCGATCAGCCCTCCGAAGTTCCGCAGAATCTGCAATCCAATTTCACCGCTTTTTTCCGGGTGGAACTGTGCGCCGTAAACCGTCTTTCCGTCATAGACCATTGCCGGAATTTTTGCCGTGCCGTATTCCACATAGGCAGCCAGATATTCGTCCGGCACGACTGCCTGATAGGAGTGGACAAAGTACACATAAGATTCCTCCGGCAGATTTCGGAGAATGGGGCAGTCATGCTGCATTTCCAGCTTATTCCATCCCATATGGGGAATCACCATGCCGGGCGCTTCGATTTTTTCCACCTTGCCAGGAACCAGTCCCAGGCCATCGCATTCTTCGAATTCATATCCCTTTTCAAAAATCAGCTGCATTCCCAGACAGATTCCCAGGAAAGGCTTTTTGTGCGACTCTTCTCGAATCACGTCAGTCAGGCCGCTGTCATGCAGCATCTGCATGGCACTGGGGAAAGCTCCCACACCGGGGAGAATCAGTGCATCTGCCTTCCGGATGGCTTCCGGATCAGCGGTCAGTGCAGCAGGAAGTCCCAGATAATCCAGCGCATTTTTCACGCTGAAAATATTGCCTGCACCGTAATCAATAATTGCAATCATCTTACAGCACTCCTTTCGTGGATAAGGTCTTGCCGACTTCCAACGGTGTTACCGCAGTTTTCAGCGCGTGGGCAACGGCTTTGAAAGCGGCTTCACATTTATGGTGATCGTTGGAGCCATACATCATATTCACATGAAGCGTGATGCCGGCGTTGAATGCAAAGGCACGGAAAAATTCTTCCGTCAGGCAGGCATCATACTGTCCGATCATAGCATTGGTGAATGTTCCCTGAAATACCAGGAACGGCCGATTGCTGATGTCCAGGCTGCAAAATGCCAGCGCTTCATCCATGGGAATGAACGCACTGCCGTAACGGGTAATGCCGGACTTATCTCCCAGCGCTTCGCCCAGTGCTTTCCCCAGGACAATGCCAGTGTCCTCCACGGTATGGTGGCCGTCCACATAGAGGTCACCCTTTACGGCAATGTCCATACTGATGCCGCTGTGAACAGACAGTGCTGTCAGCATATGGTCAAAAAAGCCGATACCGGTATCGATGTTGGCAGTCCCCATGTTGTCCAGTTTTACGGCTACCTGTATGTCTGTCTCTTTGGTCTTTCGTGCAAGTTGTGCTTGCCGCATATGGATTCCTCCTTGTGTTAGATAAATTCAATTGAAAAATTCTTGCCGCACTGATAAGCTGCTGCTTTACCTGTCAATTCCATTTTCTGAATTTCCGTAGGAGAGACATGAGAATCTCTGTATCTCAGACTGTCTGTGTATACGTAAAACCCAGCAATAGATCCGCTCTTTGCCATAAACTCTCCATTGCCAAGAACAATTTCGCCCTGTTCAAACTGAAAAAAGATCTTGTCGGAAGTCCCAAGAATTTTTACAATGGGATTCTCGTTACTGCTTTTCATCCTCAAACCGCACCGTAATTGCATTGGCGTGTGCGGTCAGGCCTTCCTTGTTGGCAATCAGCACAATATCGTCCTTGGCTTCCCGCAGGGCATCTCTGGTATAGTAGGTGTAGCTGGAACGCTTGGTAAAGCTCTGTACGCCCAGGGGTGAGAAGAACCGTGCTGTTCCGCTGGTGGGCAAAACGTGGTTCGGGCCGGCGTAGTAGTCGCCCAGCGGTTCCGATGCATATGCGCCCAGGAAGACAGAACCTGCATTGTCCAGCGCGCCCAGCAATTCCATGGGGTTCTCCATGAGGACTTCCAGGTGCTCCGGTGCAACCATATTTGCCAGAACAGTGGCTTCTTCACGAGTATTGCACAGCAGAACTGCGCCGTACTCATTCATGGACTTCTCAATGATTTCCTTCCGGGAGAGATACTGTACCTGACGGTTGATCTCTGCCTGCACCTTTTCTGCCAGTTCTGCACTGGTAGTTACCAGAATTGCAGAAGCTAGTACGTCATGCTCTGCCTGAGACATCAGGTCTGCGGCAACAAATTTCGGATCTGCGGTTTCATCCGCCATGACCAGAACCTCGCTGGGGCCTGCAATCATATCGATATCCACTACGCCATACAGCAACTTCTTTGCGGTAGCTACAAAGATGTTTCCAGGGCCGACAATCTTGTCCACCTTCGGAATCTCTTCGGTACCATATGCCAGCGCTGCAATGGCCTGTGCGCCGCCGGAGAGGAATATACGGTCTACGCCGCACAGTCCGGCTGCCACCAGAATATCCGGATTCGGTGTACCATCCTTGCAGGGCGGTGTTACCATGATAATTTCCTTCACGCCGGCAATCTTTGCCGGAACTGCATTCATAATAACACTGGAAGGATACGCTGCCGTGCCGCCCGGTACATACAAGCCCACACGCTCCAGGCCGCGGACACGCTGTCCCAGAATCACACCGTTAGGCAAAGCATGAATGAAGCCCTCCTGCACCTGGCGCTGGTGGAAATCGCGAACGTTTTCAATGGCATTCAGCATAGCATCCACAAAAGAAGGATCTGCATTGGTCAAGGCGTCATTGATTACCTCTCTGGGCACCTCATAATATTCCGGCAGGCTGCCGTCAAATTTCAAGGTGTAATTCTTGACTGCCTGATCGCCGCCTTCCTTGACGGTGCGAATAATTTCGCTGACAGTTTCTGTAACGCGCTGGTTTGTCTCGCCGGTGCGCTTGTCCAGACTAGTGAAAAATGCGTCACGCTGTGCCAGATCACTGGCGTTAATGGTTTTCATAGTAATCATGATAAAGCCCCCTCAATCTTCTGAATCAAAGCTTCAATTTCTGTCTGCCGCAGTTTCAGGCTGACGGTATTGGCAATAAGTCTTGCAGAAATCGGAACCACGTCTTCTACTACTTCCAGTCCGTTTTCCCGAAGTGTTACACCGGTTTCAACAATGTCCACGATACCGTCTGCCAGTCCCAGCAACGGTGCCAGTTCTACAGAGCCTTCGATTTTTACAATATCCACGTCCATGCCCTTGCTTTCAAAAAAGCGACGCGCAACATTCGGATATTTGGTTGCAATGCATTTTACGCCGAAGCCGCTGTAAAAATCGGTTCCCTTTTTGCATGCCAGGGCAAACTTGCATCTGCCGAAGCCCAGGTCCACCAGTTCAAAGAACTTGCCCTGCATTTCAATAATGGTATCTTTGCCGACTACGCCCATGTCGCAGACGCCGTGTTCTACATAAGTGATAACGTCATTGGCCTTTGCCAGGACAACTTCCATATTTCCATCCGGAATCGGCAGAATCAGGCGGCGGCCTTTTTCCCGAACCGCAGTGCAGTCATAGCCCAGTTTTTCCAGCAGACCAACCGTATCTTTTTCCAGTCTCCCTTTTGTCAGGGCAATTCTCAACGGTTTCACCATTTATTCTACCTCCGTTACTTCTTCTCCGACAACAACAATTCTGCCGATGCCTTTTTCCTTTGCATACTCTCGTACCAGTTCCATGGTATCAAACAATGCGTACTCCACGATCTGTCCCTTGTCACGCAGTTCCTTTGCCACTGTCACTGCCTTGATTTCATAGCCGGACGCTGCAAAAACAACTGCATCTGCCGGCTGTACACAAACGGTGTGACTCTTGAGACGTACATTTGCCACAGCATCAACATTGATGGCAAAGCCGGTTGCCGGGATATCATAGCCGAAATCAGACAACAGCTTATTATACCGTCCTCCGGAGAGTACTTCTTCTCCATAGCCTTCCAGGTAGCCCTTAATGATCACACCGGTGTAATAATCTGCATTGTTTACCATACCCAGATCTACTGTCAGGCGGCCCTTTCCGATTACTGCGGAGATATCTTCATACAGCTTTCGCAGATCCTTCAGAATCTCATCAATCCGCTCACTGGAGTACAGCTGAGAAGCCTTTTCAAAGACCTCTTCTCCCCCGAACAGCGCCGGCAGCTTTTTCAGAGAAGCAACGATTTTTCCGTCTCCCATGGTGTCCAGAACATCATTCAAAGCCGGATAATTCTTGGTTTCAATCAGGTAACGAATATTTTCCCGTTCTTCCGGCGTGGCGTTTAATTCACCCATCAGTTCCTTAAATACACCGGCATCTCCCAGCTCCAGAGAAAAGCTGGTATCATCACCGCTGCATGCAGCCAGGGATTCAATTGCCGTTGTCACCATTTCTACATCGGCCAGATAAGAGGAAGAACCCAACAGTTCAATTCCCATCTGCGTCAGTTCATCACTGCGTCCCTTTAAAGCCGGCTCAAACCGATAGACGCTCTGATTATAATACAGGCGCAGCGGAAGCGCAGCATCCCGCAGACGGGTTGCCGCTACACGTGCAATCGGCATTGTGGATTCCGGGCGAAGTACCAGAAGGCGTCCCTTGCTGTCTGTCAGCTTATACAGCCGTTCCTGGGGATAATGTCCCGACTCCGACTGAAATACATCGAAAAATTCCAGTCCCGGTGTGGTGAGTTCAGAATAGCCCTTGCTCCGGAACATCTGGTGCAGCTCCTGCTCAATCTCCCGGCGCACCAGGCATTCTTCAAATAAAAAATCTTTTGTCCCCTCCGGGGTGATCAAATCATATTTTCTCATAATTCCTCCTAAGAATCACTTTACTGCGCTAATACAATGCTATAGTAGCACAAAAAGAAACATATGTCAAGGCCTTCTGATTTAAAAGAGCGTCATCTGGCTGGATTTCGGCAAATTGCCTAAAGCATTCATTTGCTCCAGCGTTTCAATTATTGTTTTTGATGCGCCGCTCTGTGCCTGGAATTCTTCAATGGAAATGAAGTTGCGCTTCTGTGCCGTTTCATAGAGATTATGGGCAGCAGACATTCCGATACCAGGAATGGCACTGAACGGAATTCTGATTTTTCCGTCTTCTACCAGATAGCGGTCGGCGTGGGATTTGTACAGATCTATGGGCAAGAACTCACAGCCGCGGCTGAGCATTTCATTTACGATCAGCAGCGTATCCAGCAGGTCGCTCTCCTTTTTGGAACGTTCATTTCCCTTTTCCTTCAATTCATCAATTTTGGCACGGACAGCTTCCTTTCCCTGCAATGCCAAAATTGCGTCAAAGTCATCGCCTCTTGTGCTGAAATATACCGCATAATAGGCCAGAGGATGGTACAGCTTAAACCAGCCCAGCTTAATGGCCGCAGTAACATAAGCTGCCGCATGCGCCTTCGGGAACATGTATTTGATTTTCAGGCAGCTGTCAATATACCACTGGGGCACATTGTGATCCTTCAGCATCTGAATGCGCTCCGGCGTAAAGGTCTTTGGTGCCTTTCCCTTACGGGTATCTTCCATGATCTGAAAGGCCTGCTTCGGCTCTACGCCCTTATGCAGCAGATAGGTCATAATGCTGTCACGAGTTCCGATAACGTCTGAAATGGTACAGGTTCCGTTATCAATCAGATCCTTTGCATTGCCCAGCCATACATCGGTTCCGTGAGACAAGCCGGATACTTGCAGGAAGTCGCTGAACTTTTTCGGTTTGGAGTCCAGCAGCATCTGGATGGTAAATCCGGTACCCATTTCCGGAATGCCCAGGCTTCCTGTCTGGCAATAGATTTCCTCCGGTGTTACACCCAGGACAGAAGCATCGGTACACATCTGAATGACCTTTGGATCCGTAGTGGGAACATCATGAATCCGGATTCCGGTAAAGTCCTCCAGATGCTTATACATGGTCGGAACCACATGTCCCAGTTCGTCCAGCTTCAGGATGGTATCATGGAGCGAATGGAAATCGAAGTGGGTGGTCAGAATATCAGATTCCACATCATCTGCCGGATGCTGTACCGGCGTGAAGTCATACACATCGTAATCACTGGGCACAACCACCATGCCGCCGGGATGCTGACCAGTGGTACGCTTGATTCCGGTGCAGCCAATAGAAAGGCGGTTGATTTCAGTAGGGCTGTATACCAATCCCCGTTCTTCCAGATACTTCTTTACATAGCCATAGGCAGTCTTATCGGCTACCGCGGCAATGGTGCCGGCCTTAAACACGTTGTCCCGACCGAACAGCTCTTCTGTATAACGATGGGCAGAGGACTGGTATTCCCCGGAGAAGTTCAGGTCGATATCCGGTGCTTTGTCTCCGTCAAATCCCAGGAAGGTTTCAAATGGGATGTCATGGCCGTCCCGGTTCATCTCTGTGCCGCATTCCGGACAGTTCTTAGGCGGCAGGTCAAAGCCGGAGCCAACGCTGCCGTCTGTGATAAATTCACTATGCTTGCAGTTCGGGCAGACATAGTGGGGGGCCAGCGGATTGACTTCTGAAATACCGGCCATAGATGCCACAAAGGAAGAGCCGACAGAACCACGGGAACCAACCTGGTAGCCATGATCCACGCTGTCCCAAACCAGCTTCTGTGCAATGATATACAGCACGGAAAATCCGTGCTTGATGATAGAGGAAAGTTCTCGATCCAGCCGCTTCTCTACCAGCTCCGGCATAGGATCTCCATAGATTTCCTTTGCCTTTGTAGTGGTAATGCGCACCAGATCTTCCTCTGCACCGTCAATGGTGGGGGTAAATGTCCCCATGGGGAACGGACGGATTTTCTCAATCTGATCTGCGATGGCATTGGTGTTGGTGACAACTACCTCATAAGCGCGGTTTTCTCCCAAGTAGGAGAATTCCTGAAGCATTTCCTCCGTTGTCCGCAGATACAGGGGTGGCTGACGGGAAGCATCTTCAAAGCCTTGTCCTGCCTGAAGGATTTCCCGGTAGATGGCATCCTCCGGATCCATGAAGTGCACGTCACAGGTAGCGCAGACCGGAATTCCCAGTTCATCGCCCAGTGCAAGAATTTTCCGGTTGTATTCCTGCAATTCTTCTACATTGGCTGCCGTGCCGTTTCGAATCATGAATGCGTTATTGCCGGTCGGCTGGATTTCCAGATAATCGTAGAATTTCGCAAGGTTTACCAGTTCCTTATGGGGTTTGTCTTCCACAAAAGCCTGGAACAACTCTCCGGCTTCACAGGCGCTGCCGAAAATCAAGCCCTCCCGATACTGCATCAGTACAGATTTGGGAATCAGCGGCTTTCGGTAAAAGCATTCAATGTGGCCATATGAAATCAGGCGGTACAGGTTTTTCAGACCAACTGTATTGCGCACTAGGATAATCTGGTGATAGGCGCGCAGTTTTTTTACATCAATTCCCTGGGTTTTGGTATTCAGATCGGAGAGCAGCTTTGCCTGTTTGGTCTGAATCAGACGGCTGACCAGCTCCTTATAAATTTTCGCCAGCATCTGTGCGTCATCAGAGGCTCGATGGTGGTCAAATTTTCCCAGCTTCAATGCCTTTGCCACACCGTCCAGTTTATGCCGGTACAGATTCGGCAGCATTGACTGGCACAGCACCAGAGTATCTAAAGTCGCAAAAGGGAATACGATATTGTGCCGCATGCAGACATTGCGGACAAAGGAGGTATCGAACCGTGCGTTATGCGCCGCCAGAACCGGATTCTCTCCGCAGAATTCCATGAACTTCCGCAGTGCTTCTGCTTCCTTCGGTGCATCTTCTACCATAGCATCGGTAATACCAGTCAGATCTACGATTTTCGGCGGAATCGGACGTTCCGGATTTACCATGGTATTAAACGTTTCTACAACCTGCATGCCCCGCATGCGAACCGCGCCGATTTCAGTCAGGCGATCCTGTGCCGGGCTGAGTCCGGTTGTCTCTACATCAAAGATAATGATTTCATCCTGTAGGGTACGATCCCCCGGCAGATCAACTACAAGCTGGCGGCTCAGATCATTGACCACATAGGCCTCGCATCCGAAAATCACCTTAAAATTGGGATCCTTAAAGCTGTCCCAGGTGGACATAGCCTCCGGAAACGCCTGGGCAATTCCGTGGTCGGTAATCGCAATGGCCGGATGTCCCCAGTCATGGGCGCGCTGCACCAATCTGGCACAGGGCGTGATGCCGTCCATCTGTGACATGTTGGTATGGCAGTGGAGTTCCACACGCTTTTTCGGTGCATCATCTGTCTTTTGAATCCGCTTTACCATAACAATGGAATCCGGTTTCAGCACATCTTCCCGTGCAAAATCATCATAGCTGATGCGGCCCAGAACCAGAAGGGTACTTCCCTTTTTGATATCACCGTACGGATTCTTTGCAATATTGTCATTGGTGTCAAAAATTTTGACCAGGACAGAATAAGTACCGTCTGTGATCTGATAGGTCAGAATGGTGCGTTCTCCCCGCACCTCTCTGGCATCCATTGCAAAAACATCGCCCATGACAAGGATGCGCTGGTTCTGCACTTCTACCGCTTCCCGGATGGCCATGGGGATATCCCGGATGGGGCGGCCTTTGATCAGCACAGCGCTCCCCGGAACTACGCCGGGAATCTCCTCGTTAATGGCCACATTTTGTGCTGTCGGCTTGGGTGCCTTTGCGGCCTTCGGTGCGTTTCCGCCGGAAGGTGCCTGGGCGGCAGTCTGAAACTGTTCTGTATGCTGCGGCAGTTCCTGCTCTGCCTTTGCAATCATTGCCTGAAATGCATCTTCACTGACGCTGGCATCTCCGATAAATACAACGTGGAGCTTTTTATTAAACATCTGTTCAATGATGCCGGAAAAGAAATCAGCCACGTGATATTTTTCCAGTATATCATAGCCGCCGTTGTGCAGGTGGATTTCCAGGCGATCCTGCTCCAGCTGCACCTCAGCACCGTCAATAAAGCCGTTTACCACCGTCATTTCCCGTTTCAGAAATACCACCAGATCCGCAAAATAGGCCATGGAGAACAGTTCCGGCGCATAGCGCGGATGCAGGCGGACGCTGTGGATTTCCAGGCGAATTTCCAGCTCGTGTTCCAGCGCCAGCAAATCCTGCACCGGCACCAGCTGCGGGAATGCAATATAAAACGATATTTTCGTCAGATTTTCAGAATAGGTCATCCGTTTTAAAATGCCGTCCTGTACCGAATGCGGCATTACCGGAATATAATCCTCCAAAAACGCTGCGAAATTCAAATCCATATGTTCCACTCCTAAATTACAGCTTCTCTATTTCCGCCATCAGTTCCGGGACAATTTCTGTCTCCGGCACCTTCCGCAAAACCGTGCCTTTTCGGAACAGCACTGCACAACCGTCACCGCCGGCAATCCCAATATCTGCTTCCCGTGCTTCTCCCGGACCGTTTACCACGCAGCCCATGACAGCAACCTTAATATCCTTTTCCACGTGTTCCAGGGCAGCTTCGACTTCCTTGGCCGTCTTTACCAGATCAATCCGGGTTCTGCCGCAGGTGGGACAGGAGACGATCTGCGGGCCGCCGCGCTTTCCCAGACATTTGAGAATATCCTGCGCCGCCTTGATCTCCTTTACCGGATCTTCGGTCAAGGAGACGCGAATGGTTTCGCCGATGCCGTCATGCAAAAGCGTTCCGATGCCAATTGCCGATTTGATCAGCCCCATGCGTTCGGTTCCGGCCTCTGTAACACCCAAGTGCAGCGGATAGTGACACTGCCGGGCACAGAGCCGATAAGCCTCAATCATGGTGTTGACATCTGAAGATTTCATAGAAATTACGATATTGTCAAAATCACACGCTTCCAGCATCCGCACATGTCCCATTGCGCTTTCCACCAAGGCTTCTGCTGTGGGCGCGCCGTATTTTGCCAGAATTTCTTTTTCCAGCGAACCGGAATTGACACCGATCCGAATGGGAATGCTGCGTTCCTGACAGGCTTTCACTACTGCCCGTACCCGATCCATGCCGCCGATGTTTCCGGGGTTAATCCGGATCTTATCGATTCCAGCAGCAGCCGCTTCCAGTGCAAGCCGATAGTCAAAATGAATATCCGCTACCAGCGGAATATGAATTCTCTCCTTGATTGCAGGAATCAGCGCAATTGCATCGCGATTTGGAATCGCGGCACGAATGATTTCGCATCCGGCCTGTTCCAGTGCGGCCGCCTGCGCTGCGCTGCCTTCAATATCATCAGAACGCGTGTTCAGCATAGATTGGATATAGATATGTTTGCCGTCTAAGGTACAGTCTCCGACTTTTACAGGTTTTACTTGTCTCATCTGCTGTTTTCCTCTCCTTTATTGAAAAAATCGTCCTACGTCCTGCACAGTTACAAGAATCATAAACAAAAACAAAACGGCCATGCCAATCAGGTGCACCATTGCCTCCCGGTTTTTTGCAATCGGTTTCCGACGGATTGCTTCCACCAGCAGGAAAACAAAACGGCTTCCATCCAGGCCGGGAATTGGGAGCAGGTTGAACACACCTACATTTACCGTAATGAAAATGGTCAGGTTCATCACCGACTGCACTCGTTCCAGAATGGTTTCACCGGTAGACGCTGCCTGTTCAATGACGCTGACAGTTCCCACCGGACCGGAAAGATCCTGCAAGCTGTATTTCCCGGTGACCAGTTCTATCAGGGACATCCAGATCAGCTTTGCAGTGGCCACCGTATCCTTTGCCGCATAGGAAATCACAGTGACCGGGTTCTTGGCTTTTCCCTGTACAGCAAAGTCCAGCAGACCGTCTGTCTTGTCGTTATGAAAGGTTACATTTTCAATTGTCAGCTTGGCGCCATTCCGCTTCACTGTAACATCATAGGATGCCTTATCTGTGGTTTGCAGCTTATAAATCAAATCCGTTGTGGAAAAAATATGGCTGCCGTCAATGGCAACAATTTTATCGCCGACCTGAAGGCCGGAGCGTTCACTTTCCGCAGCCGTGACAGTTTCGCCGGCAGCATTGGTATCGGATGCAAACTTTGCAATTGTGGTAGACGGCACCTTTGCAGCAGTGGAAATCAAAATGGCAATCAGCAGAAATCCCAGCACCAGATTCATGAAAGCGCCGGCCAGGACAACAGTCATTCTCCGCCAGACGGCCTTTTTCTCAAAGGCATTGGGATTGTCGCTGGACTGATCTTCCCCTTCCATTGCGCAAAAACCGCCAATGGGAAACAGGCGAAGCGAGTACTCGGTATCCCCTTTTTGAAAATGTAAAATTTTCGGCCCCATCCCGATTGCAAACTGATTGACCTGAATGTGATTCAGCTTCGCCACAATAAAATGGCCGAATTCGTGAATGCCGATAATCAGACCAAAGATCAGAATTGCAATCAAAAGTGTCACAATATGCTGCATGTTGGCTCCTTTCCGGAATTATGCGTCTGTTCCGTACGCTTTTCCATTCCATGGATACGAAACGTGCGCGGAACGTGATCACAAACAAAAACGATTTATCGCTTGGAAATGGCTTCTCTCACAAATGCTCTTGCCTTTTCATCCGCATGCATGACATCTTCATAACAGGTGATCTCTCTGCGCGGTATGGATTCCATTGCCTTTTGTGCCAGCGCGCCGATTTCCAGAAAACCGATCTTTCCGGAAAGAAATGCAGCAACAGCTACTTCATTTGCACCATTTACAATACAAGGCGCCGTTCCTCCTGCGGTAATCGCAGCAATCGCTGTTTTCAGGCAGGTAAAGGTTTCAAAATCCGGCCTTTCAAATGTGAGCGTGCCGTATTCGGTAAAGGAAAGCGGCTTTGTGGGACAGGGCAGACGATCCGGATACAGCAGTGCATACTGAATGGGAATCTTCATATCCGGTACACCCATCTGCGCAATGACAGAGCAGTCCTGATATTCTACCGCAGAATGCATCACACTCTGGCGGTGCACCACAATTTCAATTTGATCCGGTGTCAGATCAAACAGCCACTTTGCCTCTATAAACTCCAGTCCCTTATTCATCAGCGTGGCAGAGTCAATGGTAATCTTATTTCCCATGCTCCAGTTGGGATGATTCAGCGCATCTGCAACAGTGACATGCTCCAGCTCCTGTCGGGTTTTCCTGAAAAACGGGCCGCCGGAGGCAGTCAATATAATCTTATGCAGCTGTTCCCGGCGATTTCCCTGAAGGCACTGAAAAATTGCAGAATGCTCGCTGTCCACCGGATAAATGGAAACGCCCTTTTTGGCCGCCTGTTCCATTACCAGAGAACCGCCGGCAACCAGGGTTTCCTTATTTGCCAGCGCGATATCCAGTCCGGCAGAAATCGCGGTCAATGTCGGCAGCAATCCCACCATTCCCACAACGGAATTGATCAGAATGTCCGCCTTTGTATCAGAAGCAATCTCGCACAGGCCATCCATGCCGCAGAGCACCTTTACCGGCAGGTCGGAAAGCCGCTGTTTTAATTCTGCGTACTTTTCTTCCACAAAGATGCAGACCTTTTCCGGATGAAATTCCCGTGTCTGCTTTTCCAGCAGTTCTACATTCCGATTGGCTGCCAGGGCATAAATCCGCATATCATGTGCCTTTGCCACTTCCAGAGACTGAGTTCCGATAGAACCGGTAGAGCCGAGAATTGAAATGCATTTTCCCATTTTTATGATTTCCTTTCCTTCCGGATGACTGTGAATACAGCCAACCGGCATTTTTTCTCCTATAGCGCACACACGATGCAAGGCACAATTCGCCCTGCATCGTGTGTCATGAGCAGTGACTGCTCTGTTTCATTATCCGAAAAAGATCGGGAACATACATTCCAGCGCATAAAAAGCCGGCACTGTAAACAGGACACTGTCAAAGCGATCCATTACGCCGCCGTGCCCCGGCATAATATTTCCGTAATCTTTTAGTCCCTGCTGGCGCTTCAAGATCGATGCGCTCAGATCTCCCAGCACACTGATTACTGAGCAGACAGCCGCTGTAAAAATCAGCCACCAGTAGTGTACATGAACGCCGGTCACCAGGCTGTAAATCAGAGAGAATACTGTCATAATTACAATATCTGTCACAATGCCGCCGAAGAAGCCCTCCACTGTTTTTTTCGGGCTAATTTCCGGACAGAGCTTATGCTTTCCGAAAAATGTTCCGGCAAAATAAGCCCCTGTGTCCGAAATCCAGGCGGAGCAAAGCGCCAGAATTACATATGCCAGGCCATAAGAACCGATGTGCAGCAGCTTCGGCAGTGTGCTGAGCGAGCCGGACACCAGCAGCATCACAGCCGCAATGTACAGACTGTCCTGATACTTGGTGCGCTGATGCAACAGCACCATTTCTGCAAAAATTCCGGTCAGGCAGAGCAGCGTTACCGCTGTAATTGCTGCCGTGTTTTCGTAATATGTGAGAAACGGGAGCGCTGCGCCGTAGACAAAGGCAGCTCCCACCGAAATGCGGCAATGGAGACACTTTCCGGCACGAAACAGTTCAAACAAGGCAATGCAGATCAGCGCGGCAATGGCAAGTGGAAAGACAAACGTCCGATAGAGCAGCAAAATGCCCACAGCCAGTATTGCGCCAACCACACCGGAAATAATACGAACCTTCATGACTCAAATCCCTCCGAATCTTCTGCCACGCTGTGCATAGTCAGCCAGTGCCTTATTCAATTCATTGGCATGAAAGTCCGGCCAGAGAACATTGGTAAAATAATATTCCGCATAGGCGCACTGCCAGATCAAATAATTGGACAGCCGCAGTTCTCCGCTGGGGCGAATCAGGAGATCCACATCCGGCAGACCAGCGGTATACAAATGATCCGCAATGGTCTGCTCCGTGATGGATTCCGGGGAAAGCACACCTGTCTGCACTTCTTTTGCAATTTCCTGTGTAGCATGTTTGATTTCGTCCCGGCCGCCGTAATTGATGGCGAGAATCAGGTTCATCTTTTCAAAATCTTTAGAATCATGTTCCAGTTCTGCCATACGCTTTTGCAGGCGATCCTGCAGGCGGCTCCGGTCTCCTACAAAGACCATGCGCACACGCCGTTCCAGGTACTGATCTGCATCGCAGAGATAATCCCAGAACAAATCCATGATGGCATCGACTTCATCCTGCGGACGCTTCCAGTTTTCTGTGGAAAACACATAGAAGGAAGCGTTCCGCAGACCGATATCCCGGCAATACAGGGAAAGATCTTTAAAGTTTTTCGCACCTTCCCGATGGCCGAATTTCCGCGGCATACCGCGCTTGGTTGCCCAGCGGCCGTTTCCGTCCATGATAAAGCCCACGTGCTGCGGCAGATTTTCCGGCAGTGCAATTGCGCCGGTTTCGTCCTTTGATACTGTTTTTTTATTGAAAAAAGGCAAAGCCATATTGTTCTTCTCCTATTCTATTCCCGGACTCTTGTGAAACGATGCTGCAATCAGATGCTCATGATTTCCTTGTCTTTTTCTGCTACCATCTTGTCGATTTCTGCTACAAATTTATCCGTCAGATCCTGGATCTTCTTTTCGCCGTCTTTTACTTCATCTTCGGTCAATTCAGAAGCCTTTTTCTTTGCCTTGAGCTTTTCAATGGAATCCCGGCGCACATTGCGGACAGCTACCTTGGTCTCTTCACCCAGCTTTTTGATTTCCTTACACAGATCCTTACGGCGATCTTCTGTCAGCTGCGGAAATACCAGACGCAGTACCTTGCCGTCATTGGTAGGAGTAATGCCGACATCTGATGCCAGGATTGCCTTTTCGATTGCCTTCAGAGATGTGACATCCCACGGCTGAATCACAAGAATCCGTGCCTCAGAAACAGAGACAGCGGCCATCTGCTGAATCGGTGTGGGAACGCCGTAATAATCGACCTGTACCTTATCCAGAACAGCCGGGTTTGCACGGCCTGCACGAATGGTAGTGAATTCGTGTGCCAGGCGATCGGTTGACTTCTTCATCTTCTCTTCGGTTTCTTTCAGTAATTCTTTCATAGTGAACTCCCCGATTTTTTTCGGGGCTCCTTTCTGATACATTTTATTTTTTACTGCGGAACAAAGCCGGTTCCGCGCGGCATGCGCAAAGACAGTTTTATCTTATGCCTGATCTGCCTCTGTTACAACAGTACCAACATCCTCACCCATCACGGCATCATAGATATTGTCCGGACGGCTCAGATCAAATACCAGCATGGGCATTTCGTTATCCCGGCACATAGAAGCAGCAGTGCTGTCCATTACCTGGAGGGCGCTGTTCAGCACATCACTAAAGGAGAGACGTGTATAGCGAACAGCATCGTCATACTTATGAGGATCCTTGTCATATACACCGTCCACCATGGTAGCTTTCAGCAGAATATCTGCCTGAATTTCTACAGCACGCAGTGTAGCGGCTGTATCCGTGGAGAAAAACGGGCTGCCGGTACCGCATCCGAAAATGACAACACGACCCTTCTTCAAGTGAGAAATCGCGCGGTTCCGGATATATGGCTCTGCAATCTGCTGCATGCTGATTGCAGTCTGCACCCGTACTTCAACGCCCAGGTGTTCCAGCATGTCGGCAACTGCCAGTGCATTCATAGTAGTCGCAAGCATTCCAATGTGGTCTGCACGGGTACGATCCATATTTTCGCTGGAGCGGCCGCGCCAGAAGTTTCCGCCGCCTACAACAATTCCCATCTGCACGCCAGCATCGACACACTTTTTAATGCTTTTACAAATTGGAAGCATTGTCTCTGTATCCAATCCTGTCTTTTTGGGGCCTGCCAATGCCTCACCGCTTAATTTGAGAAGTACGCGTTTATACTTTGGTTCCATGGTTCCAATTCCTTTCGTCTGTTTCACAGTTTCAGAAGTACCGATTGGCTTTTGTCATACAACCGGTTCAACCAGCATTCAGTCTTCCTGTATCTATTTTACACTATTTTTCCCGAAATGTAAAGCCATTTCCGGGAAAAAATCAAAAAAAGAGCACAGCTTTCGCCATGCTCTCTGATTATTCATAAGAATGCCTTGTAAAAGTTATTCTCACTTAATCATGCTAGCAATTTCTTCTGCGAAATTGTCAGCCTTCTTTTCAATACCTTCACCGCGCTCGAAACGAACGAAGTCTGTGATCTTGATTGTAGTGCCGGCTGCCTTTGCAACACCGTCTACATAGCTCTGAACAGTTTCCTTGTTTTCCTTAACAAAAGCCTGTTCCAGCAGGCAGTTTTCGCCATAGTACTTGCCAACCTTGCCGGCAGCAATCTTTTCCTTGACCTGATCCGGCTTGTTTGCCATCTTCGGGTCTTCTGCCATTTGTGCCAGGATGATCTTCTTTTCTTCATCCAGAACAGAAGCCGGAACGTCTTCACGCTTCAGGTACGGCGGGTTCATAGCAGCAACCTGCAGTGCGCAGTCCTTTGCAGCTGCCAGAACTTCCGGAATAGCACCAGCCGGAGATTCTGCACGAACCATAACGCCGATCTTGCCGCCGCCGTGGATATACGGTACCAGAATACCTTCCAGGCGAACGAAACGACGGATCTGGAGATTTTCACGAATCTTCAGGAACAGTTCCTGGAGTGCTTCGTCAACAGTCATTGTGCCGCCGGAAACGGTAGTAGCCTTCAGTGCTTCTACGTCAGCCGGATTCTTTTCAATGATTGTATCTGCAACCTGGTTTACAAATGCCTTGAATTCGTCGGTATTTGCAACAAAGTCTGTTTCAGAGTTTACTTCAACAACACAGCCTACAGTATTGTCTGCGTTTACCTTTGCAACAACCATACCTTCTGCTGCAACGCGGCCAGCCTTCTTTGCCTGTGTAGCCAGTCCCTTTTCCCGCAGCAGTTCGATTGCCTTTTCTACGTCACCGTCTGCTTCTGTCAGAGCCTTCTTGCAGTCCATCATACCAACACCGGTAGACTTCCGCAGTTCATTGACATCTTTTGCTGTAAAATTAGCCATTGGATGATCCTCCTCTTAAATTCGTGTATCGTCAGTTTTCCCAAAAAACCCGAATATGGTTGCTCTTCCATCAACAAGCATATCCGGGTTTTTCTGTAGAATCTTGCTTATTCAGCTGCTTCTTCTTCCTTTTCAGCAGCTGCTTCTGCTGCGGCAGCGTCAGCACCCTGACGGCCTTCGATAATCGCATCAGCCATAACGCCTGCAATCAGCTTTACAGCACGGATTGCATCATCGTTACCCGGAATTACATAATCGATTTCGTCCGGATCGCAGTTTGTATCTACGATTGCAACGATCGGAATATTCAGCTTCTTTGCTTCTGCAACAGCGATCCGCTCCTTGCGCGGGTCAACAATAAACAGTGCACCCGGCAGCTTCTTCATATCCTTGATACCGCCCAGGAACTTTTCCAGCTTTTCAATTTCCAGCTGCAGCTTTCCGACTTCCTTCTTCGGCAGAAGATCGAATGTGCCGTCAGTTTCCATTTCGTGGAGCTGTTCCAGACGCTTAATTCTTCTCTGAATCGTAGTGAAGTTGGTCATCATACCGCCCAGCCAACGTGCATTTACATAATATGCACCAGCGCGGGTAGCTTCTTCCTTGATGGATTCGCCAGCCTGCTTCTTTGTGCCGACAAACAGAACAGATTCGCCCCGTGCAGACAAATCGCGGATGAACATATATGCTTCATCCAGCTTCTTTACAGTCTTCTGCAGGTCGATGATGTAGATGCCGTTCCGTTCTGTGAAAATGTACGGAGCCATTTTCGGGTTCCATCTTCTGGTCTGGTGACCAAAGTGTACGCCAGATTCCAAGAGCTGCTTCATTGATACTACGCCCATTGTGTAGTCCTCCTAAAATAAAATGGTTTTGCTTCCTCCGCCGCCCTTTGGGTGTCTGCAACTCTCCTGCATCCAGAAAAGCACCCGCATCCACCAAGGCAGACGTGCGAACTGCCTTTCTATTATACCAGATCTCCTATTTTGGGTCAAGCTTTTGTATGTAGATTTTTTCTGTTGATTTATCGCTTTGTTTTGTGCATACTGTACAGCTTCCGGAGTTATCCCACTCCACCAGAATGGTATCCACCCCAATCAGCCGGATTTGCCGGAAGCTGATCACGCAATTTTCTCTGGGGCCGAAGATTCCGAAGAACCGCGGCTTTCCGTACAAAATCAGAGCATGCACTGCTGCGGTTTCTCCGTCCAGTTCCAGGTCATCGACCCGTCCCAGATTTTCTCCGTTTACAATGTTGATGACGTCCTTTTGCCGTAATTCTTCCAGCGTACACCTCATTGCAGTTTCACCTCAAAGCTAGTTTATGCAGATTTGGTGAAAACTTTCACGAAAAAACAGCAAAAAGTATGGTCACAATCAGATCGATTCCAAACACAGCTGCTGCAATGCCGCTCACCCATGCCAGCACCTTTTTCGACATCCAGCCTGTGATTTTGGCGAACAGCGGCCGCAGCAGGTACAAGAACAGGACACCGCCGATTCCAAAACGCACTGACGGAGAAAGCGCAACTCTGGCTTGGAAATTCCACGCATAATCGGCGTAGGTCTGCCACGGCCAGCTGCCGGTCGTCCATTCCAGCAGATAGCTGGCCATCAGTTCGATTCCGGTGGCCACTGCGCCGCATCCCAGGAAAATCAAAATCGGACGCATCCAGCGGACGCTCCAGCGCATGGGCATCTGTACAAATTTTCCAAAACAGCTGAGAAAAGCCAGCATTCCTACGCCGTAAACCGGACAATACGGGCCAAACAGCACACCACGGTTATGGAATCCCCAGTGATACACAACCACTTCCAGAAAGACCTCATAGCACCACCCAATAACTGCTGCCATCATGAAATAGAGAAACAGACGCTGTACCATTTGCAGTTTTTTCTCTTTTGTTTTTGCTTCCATCCACATCTTCTCCCTTCGGGCATTTTGTCACTAATTTTTTAAAAAAGCAGGCGTTTGAGATGATGAGAAACGCCTGCTTTTCACATTTATATGGATTGTAAGATACGTTTATTTCTTTTCAGAAAATGCCTTTTTGGCAACGGCTGCGATATGATCTGCGGTCAGGCCAAATTCCTTCAGCAGATCGACTGCCGGTCCGGAGTGACCATACTCGTCATTCACACCAATGCGAACAACCGGTACCGGACAGCAAGATGTCACAGCTTCTGCCACAGCACCGCCGAGACCGCCGATAATGCTGTGTTCTTCTACAGTTAGCAGCAAGCCGGTTTCCGATGCTGCCTTACAGATCAGTTCTGTGTCCAGCGGCTTAATGGTGTGGATATTCAGCACGCGTGCGTGAATGCCCTCTGCTTCCAGCAGTTCTGCTGCCTTCATGGACTCCCAGACCATCAGACCAGTCGCAACCAGTGTCAGGTCGCTGCCTTCCCGCAGGGTAATGCCCTTGCCGATTGTAAACTGATAAGTGGACGGATCATTGAAAATCGGCGTTGCCAGACGGCCAAACCGCAGGTAAACCGGACCTTCATACTGAATTGCTGCCTCGACTGCTGCCTTGGCTTCCACATCATCTGCCGGGTTCAGAATTGTCATGCCGGGGATCGTACGCATCAGTGCGATATCTTCGTTGCACTGATGCGTAGCGCCGTCTTCTCCGACAGAAATTCCGGCATGTGTTGCACCGATTTTTACGTTCAGGTGCGGATAGCCGATGGAGTTGCGGACAATCTCAAAGGCACGGCCGGCCGCAAACATAGCAAATGTGCTGGCAAACGGAATTTTTCCGGCAGTGGACAAGCCAGCTGCAACACCCATCATATTTGCTTCTGCAATACCGCAGTCAAAGAACCGCTCCGGGTATGCCTTCTTGAAAATGCCGGTTTTGGTTGCAGCTGCCAGGTCGGCATCCAGGACAACCAGTTCCGGATATTTTTCAGCCAAATCACGAAGTGCTTCGCCATAGCTTTCTCTTGTTGCTTTTTTCTGCATTTCTGCCATTCTTTAGCCCTCCAGTTCTTTCAGCTGTGCTGTAAGTTCAGCCATTGCCTGTTCATATTCTGCCTGGTTTGGTGCTTTGCCATGCCAGCCAACCTGATTTTCCATAAAGGAAACACCTTTTCCCTTGGTGCTCTTCTGAATAATTGCAACCGGCTTTCCCACGATGGTTTCCGCTTCCTGCATTGCAGCATCGATAGAATCGAAATCATGAGCATCCATCCGGATTACATGCCAGCCAAACGCCTCAAATTTTTCTGGAATCGGCTCCGGTGAACATACTTCAGAGAGCTTTCCGTCGATCTGAAGACCGTTGTTGTCTACAATGGCAACCAGATTGTCCAGGTGATACTGATTGGCAAACATTGCAGCTTCCCAGACCTGACCTTCTTCGATTTCGCCGTCACCCAAAATGGTATACACCTTATAGGCAGCGCTGTCCATCTGTGCAGCCAGTGCCATACCGCAGGCAGCGGAGATGCCCTGTCCCAGAGAACCACTGGACATGTCTACGCCTGGAATATGGATGCACGGATGTCCCTGCAAAAGTGCACCAATATGACGCAGGGATTTCAGTTCTTCCTTCGGGAAAAAGCCGCGTTCAGCCAGTGTGGCATACAGTGCCGGCGCACAATGTCCCTTGGAAAGAACCAGACGATCCCGATCTGCCATTTCCGGGTTTTTCGGATCTACATGCATTTTTGCAAAATACAGATAGGTCAGCGTATCACAAATTGAGAGTGAACCGCCGGGATGACCGGACTTTGCACAGTATGTTCCCTCTACAACACCCATCCGGATGCGGCAGGCAGTCGCCTGCAACTGTTTTTTGGTCATTTCGTCCATTCTATGAACCTCCATATTCCAAACATTTTAACGGTTCAAGCCCGTTTTATAACATAAGATAATCAATCAGTTCCGCAATTGCATCTGATTCACAGGAATTCGACAGCACAAGATCAGAAACCGCTTTCACACAGGACTGCGCATTGGAGGGGCAGGCACTGAAATTCGCCTGCCGCAGCATTTCCAGGTCATTATCAAAATCCCCGGCCGCCACGATTGTCCAGTCCTCCATGCCGCACCGCTTCCGGTATTCCTGCAAGGCACTCCCCTTCGTCACGCCGCTGGGAAGCATTTCATAAAATCGTGCTTCTGACTGTACAAAATCGCCGCATGTCCAGTGCTGTTTCTGAAAATATGCAATCAAATCCGGCATACGCTCCGGCGCAATGGCAAAGAGCACCTTGAGCCAGTCCCCTTTGGGAATCTGTTCCGGCTCTGCGAGAACCGGTGTCACCTGGCAGATTTCCAGGTGTTCCCTTTCATAGGCCGTCATCCGGGAAACATAGGTGCCGTCAGAGCGGAGAATTTCAGCAGAAACATCCGGAAAAGCATCCAGAACCTGTCTCGTGACCGAAACAGCCGCTTCCGGCAATTCCACGGTATACAGCATTTTCTCTTCCCGGGGATCGTAGATTCCGGCACCGTTAAAGAGGATTGCAGGCATGTCTGCCTGAATTGCCTGGAGATACCGACTCGCCGCCTGCAACGTTCTGCCTGTGGCAATGGTAAACTTTCCACCAGCCTGGCGAAACCGCGCAATGGCACGGAGACAACCCGGTGTCACCTCTTTCTTTGCCGGAAGCAATGTTCCGTCCAGATCCGTGATCAACAGTGTCTTTTGCAGATTCTTCATCGAAAGCCTCCTGTATCTGATCCAATGGATGCCAAGCGTTCCTTATTTTAAACCGCGCAAAACCTTTTGAAAATATTCCGGCAGCGGACTTTCAAACTCCATATACTGTCCCGTTGTGGGATGCACAAAGCCGATCTTTGCCGCATGCAGGCACTGCCCTTCTATTCCGGGATACGGTTTTCCATAGACATCGTCCCCCAGTACCGGATGCCCCAAATAAGCCAGGTGCACACGGATCTGGTGGGTTCTGCCGGTTTCCAGCCGAAGCCGCAGATGGGTTGCCTTCTGATATTCTGTCAGCACGTGATAATGCGTCACAGCTGGCTTTGCATTCTTTTCCGTAACGCACATCTTTTTCCGATCCACCGGATGCCGGCCAATAGGAGCAGAAATCGTTCCGTCCGGCTCGCGAAAACGTCCCATTGCAACGGCCTGGTACTCTCTTGTGAAAGAATGCGCCTGAATTTGCGCAGAGAGCGCCTGATGCGCTGTGTCATTTTTGGCCACCATCAGCAAGCCGCTGGTAAAGCGGTCAATCCGATGCACGATGCCCGGACGAATCACGCCGTTAATGCCGGAAAGCCGGTTACCACAGTGGTACAGCAATGCATGCACCAATGTCCCGGTAGAATGCCCCGGCGCCGGATGCACCACCATCCCCTTTGGCTTATTCACCACAAGGAGGTCATCATCCTCATACACAATATCCAGGGGAATGTTTTCCGGAATCAGTTCCAGTGGTTCCGGTTCCGGAACCGCCCACTGCACCATTTCTCCGCCTTTCAGCCGATAATTTTTGGAAACCTGCTTTTGATTTACGGTGAGATTTCCGTTTTCTATCTGCTGCTGCAGCATAGAGCGGGTAATGTCCAGCGCCTCCTGAGATGCCAGCCATTTGTCCAGACGTGCACCCGCAGCATCCGGCGGAATCAGCCATTGTTTTGTCTCAGGCATCTTTGGAATCCTCCGATGCTGATGACACTTCTGACGGCTGTGCCTCATTTTTCCCCTTCGCCTGACGGGGTTCCAGGAAAAACAGATAGCAGGCAAACAAAATTACACCGATTACCACACAGCAGTCTGCAAAATTAAACACGGCAAAGTGAAACAGTTTCACGTTCAGATAATCTACTACGCGCCCACTGCGAAACAGACGGTCAATCAGATTTCCGATTCCCCCTGCAATGATCAGCGTCAGACAAAGGGTCAGGAACTTTGAATGCTTCCGGTTCCGAAACAGCCAGTAGGTGCAGGCAAGAATCATTACCGCAGTAACTGCCACCAGAAACCAACGCATACCGGAAAAGCTGCTGAAAACCGCACCGTCATTTTCCAGATAGGTGAGATCCAAGATTTTCAAATCTCCGATATGGAGAAACGGCTTTGTTCCCACCGGCTGCAGTTCTGTGACAGCCCACCATTTGATCAGCTGGTCTGCGCCGACCAACAGTACAATTCCAATTATTGCAGCAATCAGCAAGACGTTTTTCCTTTCTTATTCGCCCTGTGCAATGACAGAAGCACAACGTGCACACAGTGTGGGGTGTGCCGGATTTTTTCCTACACTTTCCAGATACATCCAGCAGCGCTCGCACTTTTCGCCGGAAGCACGGGTTACGGTATAGGCAGTATTGCCATCGTCTGCCTTTACTACCTGAACCGCAGAAACGATCAGAATTTTTGCCAGGATATCTGCTTCTTCGCAGAGAACTGCATACTGCTTTTCATCGCCGACTGCGATGGTGACGGCAGCTTCCAGGGACTTACCGATCAGCTTCTCATTCCGCTTTTCTTCCAGAACCTTATTTACTTCCATACGTGTCTGATAGATCAGATCCCACTTTTCCAGGAATGCATCATCTTCCGCAATGCAGCTTGTCTGCGGCATTTCATTCAGGAAAACGCTCTTTGCATCGTCAGAAGCAGCATGCGGCAGATAAGACCAGATTTCTTCTGCAGTAAAGGAGAGAATCGGAGCAATCATACGAGTGATTGCGCTGAGAATCCGATAAATGGTAGTCTGTGCAGCGCGGCGTTCTACAGAATCCTCTGCCTCACAATACAGGCGATCCTTGATAATATCCAGGTAGAAGTTTGACAGATCAATGGTGCAGTAATTGTGAATTGTGTGGAACACCACATGGAAGTCAAAGGACTCATAGCCTTCGTGTACCTTTGCAATCACCTTATTCAAGCGCATCAGTGCCCAGCGATCCAGTTCCATCAACTGATCATCTGCAACGCTGTCCCGATCCGGGTGGAAGCCGTCACCATTGCCCAGGTTGCCCAGGATATATCGTGCGGTATTCCGGATCTTCTTATAGGCATCTGACAGCTGTCCCAGAATTGCCTTGGAAATACGGATGTCGGAGTGATAATCGGAAGAAGCGACCCAGAGACGCAGGATATCAGCGCCGTACTGCTTTACGATTTCATCCGGCATAATGCCATTGCCCAGTGACTTGGACATCTTTTTGCCTTCGCCGTCTACAACCCAGCCGTGGGTGCAGACTGCCTTATACGGTGCAGCGCCCTTGTATACCACAGAGGTAAGCAGAGAGGACTGGAACCAGCCGCGGTATTGATCGGCACCTTCCAGATACAGGTCAGCCGGCCACTGGAGGCAGTCATACTGTTCCATTACCGCAGAGTGAGAAACGCCGCTGTCGAACCAAACATCCATGATGTCATATTCTTTGGTGAATTCCTTGCAGCCGCATTCACACTGTACTTCCGGAGAGAGGAATTCAGACAGATCCTTTGTCCACCATGCATCGGCACCTTCCTTGCGGAACAGTGCTGCAATATCGTGAATTGTGGTATCGTTGACAATCGGCTTCTTGCAGTCCTTGCAGTAAATAATCGGAATCGGAACGCCCCAGGTACGCTGACGGGAAATACACCAGTCACTCCGGTCACGAACCATGCCCTTGATACGGTCTTCGCCCCATTCCGGAATCCAGCGAACGTTTTCAATTGCCTTGATTGCCTCATCCTTAAAGCCGTTTACAGAGCAGAACCACTGTTCAGTAGCACGGTAGATAATCGGTTTATGGCAGCGCCAGCAGTGCGGATACTGGTGGACAATTTTTTCTGTTGCCAGCATTGCGCCGACTTCTGTCAGCTTTGCTGCAATGGCACGGTTTGCTTCATCGGTATCCATGCCTTCAAATTCGCCGGCTTCCTTTGTCTGGCGGCCCTTTGCGTCCACGCAGACCAGAATGCCGATATCGTCATAGTTCTTGCAGACTTCAAAGTCCTCTACGCCATAGCCCGGTGCTGTATGTACACAGCCGGTACCGCTTTCCAGCGTAACATGGTCGCCCACAATAACCGGGGAAAGTCTGTCATAGAGCGGATGCTTTGTCTTCATGTGCTCCAGTTCGCTGCCCATGAAGGTGCCTACGGTTTCGTACTCGGTGATGCCGGCAGCCTTCATGGTCGCTGAAACCAGTTCCGCAGCCATGCAGTAATATTCATTTCCAACCCGAACCAGGGTATATTCATAAGCCGGACCTACGCAGATTGCCAGGTTGCCCGGAATTGTCCAGGTAGTTGTTGTCCAGATTACGAAGTAGATCTGTTCCTTTGCAATGCCCAGCTTTGTAAACAGCCCCTTGTCATCTGTTACCTGAAATTTCACATAGATGGAGTAGCAGGGATCGTTTTCATATTCGATTTCTGCTTCTGCCAGTGCGGTGTTGCAGTCCGGGCACCAGTATACCGGCTTTAAGCCCTTGTACATGTAACCGCGCTTTGCCATTTCGCCGAATACTTCGACCTGGCGTGCTTCATATTCCGGTTTCAGGGTCAGATAAGGATCGCAGTAATGTCCCAGGCTGCCCAGACGCTTGAACTGTGCCATCTGATTTTTCACGTGCATCATGGCAAAATCCTTGCAGTGCTTCCGAAGCTCTACAGGAGAAATAGCACCATTTTCCACGCCAATGGATTTCATTGCCTTCAGTTCAATCGGCAGGCCGTGGGTATCCCAGCCGGGAACGTAGGGTGCACAATAGCCGCTCATGTTTTTGTACTTGACAACAAAATCCTTCAGCGTCTTGTTCAGTGCAGTTCCCAGGTGAATCTCACCATTGGCATAGGGAGGGCCGTCATGAAGAATATAACGGGGCTTTCCTTCATTCTTGGAAATCATCTGTTCGTACAGATCCTCGTCTTCCCATTTCTGTAAAGTATCCGGTTCCCGCTTCGGCAGATTTCCGCGCATCGGGAAATCTGTTTTCGGCAGATTTAAGGTTTTATTATAATCCTGTGACATAACTTGATCCGGCGCTTTTCCGCAGAAAAGGCCGCTCCTTTCCCTGAAAATTGATTAGTCCTCTGTGCCCTTGCTGTCCTGCAAATCGCCAAAACGGGAATCATAGGCGCCCTGGATGGTCTTTGCAGAGAACTGTGCTGTTGCAAAAGGATCGGATGCAGACGGTGCAGCTTCGGTCTCCGGCAGCTTCGGTGCTGCTTCTTCGGTTACGCCGAATTCGCTGTCATCTTCGTCCGGCATTGTGGAAACCATCTTGATATGGTCTTTGTACATTTCAAACAGAGCCTTCTTGAAATCAGCTACCTGCTTTTTGGCAGCCGCCAGCTTCTCGTGTTCTGCCTTGATCTCTGCCTCATTCTTCTCAATGAGGGCATCGTGCTGTACTGTCACCTCGTCCATCATTGCATCTGCCTTTGCCTTTGCCTTTGCAATGATGTCATCTGCCTTGGCATTTGCCTCAGCAATAATGCGGTGGCCTTCCTTCTGTGCGCCCAGAAGTGCATCCTTCAACGCATCTTCGTCCCGCATGTATTCCCGCACTTTATCTGCGAGTACCTGAATCTTGTTATTGCTGTCCTCCAGTTCGCGCTGGGCAGCGTCCACCTCTTCTTCCAGGCGGTTCAGAAATTCGTCAATGTCCTCCTGCTTATACCCAAAAGCAGCCTTTTCGAACCGAAGTTCATGAATTTCGCTTGCGCTAATCATAGGTATCTCTCCTCTCATTGATATTTCAGTATCGTAATATGATATCTCCCTTTCCGGGTGAGTCCGTCCACGGTTTCCAGTCGGAATTTTCCAAAACCGCGGATGGAAAAAACATCGCCGGTCTGCATCAGCGCAGCAGGAGTTTCTAACGTTGTATGGCGGCAGCTCAGCTTTCCCTGCCGGATCAGCTGCACTGCCTTTTCCCGGCTCAGGTGCGTCACCATGGCCGTAATGGCATCTGCACGCAGAGAAGCCACAGTCCCCGTCAGCGGCACATAATTCGCCCCGGCTGTGAGCTGTGCCGGTTCCTCTGTATTTACCTGTACGCCCAGTGTACCCACCTGGTGCAGCTCCTGAAGTAAAACAGCTGCAGCCGGCGGACTGACAAAGGCCTGTGCCACACCATCGGCAATCAGGATATCCCCGATTGTCTCCCGTTCCAGATTACAGGCCAGAAAAGCCCCCAGAAAGTCCCGGTGTGCAGGCAGCGTCCCCTTTCGAAAACGCAGCGTCAGGCAGCAGATGGGAAATTGTGCCGGTTCCACCGGAATAAAATCCGGTGCAAAGCATAGTATGACACGAGCGGTGTTTTCTGTGCCGCCCCATGCGGTACACAAAACACCGGCAGACTTTGCGGCCTGCTGTGCCATTGCATAGTCCTCTTCCGGAACAAAGGCCGTAAAGCACGGTCGGCAGTCGCGGTCAGAGCGCCGCGCCAGGTCTTCCCAGCGCGCACGCAGCAATTGCAGCGAATCTGCCGCAGAATCTCGCTTCATCCCTGAAAACGGCCGCTTAAACCAGGCCGCTGTCCTGGAGCTCGCCTACGATGCTGTCCCCGTCAAATCCTACATTCTGCGGAATGATCAGGAACGTCTGGTTTGCAATCGGGCGGATCCGGCCGTGCATTGCATATGCTGCACCAACAACAAAGTCAATGATCCGGCGCTTGTCCGGTTCCTGGATACCTTCCAGATTCAGGACAACAGTCTTGTTCTGCATCAGGTAATCTGCCACTTTCTTGGAATCAGCGGTATAGGTAGATGCCTTTACCAGTACAACCTGGAACTGCGCAGTTGCCTTAATGGTCGCATAGCGCTCATTGCGGCGTTCCCGGCTCTCATCATAGGAAGAAACCGGTGCGCTGCTCCGGCTGCCATAACCGCTGGCAGAACCGGAAGGAGCCGCAGAAGGTACCTCTTCCTCTGGTGCAGTCATATTGGTGGTCTCCGGCTCGCTTTCGTCTGCCGGCATAAAAAATTCTTTCAGGCTGTCTAATACATTCATGATACTCTCCATTCTCCGCACATGTTGATATTGTAGTCCAGTTCCGCCGTACAATTCTGTGCGGTCACGGCGCAACGATTCATCTCACACATCAGGATGGCGGATGGTATTTACTGATATTTTCTCGCGCCGAACAAGGCAGAGCCGATTCGCACGAGTGTCGATCCATAGCGGATGGCGGCGGCATAATCGCCGGACATTCCCATCGACAAGATTTCCATATCTATATTATCCATTTTTTTGGCGGAAATGTCAAGGAAAAGTTGCTGCATTCGGAAAAGAAATTTTTCATCTCCCGTTGCAGGAGGAATTGTCATCAATCCTTGTACGTGTACATTGGACAATTGTGCGACACCAAGCAACAATTCTTCCAGCTGCTCCGGATCCACGCCGCTCTTGGACGCTTCTCCTCCCACATTGACTTCAATCAGAACATTTTGCACCTTTTGAATACGGGCAGCATGACGATTGATTTCTTCCGCCAGATGCAGACTGTCCACAGAATGAATCAAGTCCATATCCTCAATGATATATTTCACTTTGTTGGTTTGCAGGTGGCCGATAAAATGCACCGATGCATCCTTGGCATAGAACTCTTTCTTAGAAAGATATTCCTGCACGCGGTTTTCCCCCAGTGTGTGAATGCCGCATGCCACTGCATGATTCACTGCCTCCGGTGCAACTGTTTTGGTAACGGCCATCAGCGTGATCTCATCAGTCGGCTTTCGGTATTTTGCCTTCGCCTCTTCCATGGTATCGATGATGCGTTTGTAATTTTCATCGATATACGCAAAATTAGTTTCCAATTGCATCAATCCCTTCTACAATGATGGAATCATAGAGCATCAGATATCCATCATCTGCGTGCAGTTTGGAAAGAACATAGTCCTTTCCTTCATATATCACATCCAGGCGGCGAAATTCAATCTTTTCCCCGTCCTGTACATAAACGCCTCGGGCATTCACCGTTTTTGTGGTTTTCTTGCCGGTTTCCTCATCGGTTTCGGTCTCTTCCACATCCTTGAAACGAATGGCATCCCGCGGCACTTTGATGCCTTCATATTCGCCCAGAATCATTTCCACATGGTCTGTGCGGTTCTGGACAAAATCAGAGGTGAGCGTATCAGAATACAGCACAACCATTACCTGATCGCTATTTTCCACTGCGCGCAGTTCCTGGATGGTCGCCGGTGCTTCAGCAGAAGCATTCAGCAAACGAATGGTCACCTGATCTCCCACCTGATACTTCTGATCCTTGTTATCGATCATTCCCATCATATACCAGCCATATTCTGCAATAGATTTTCCAATCACATTGCTCTGCCCCAGATCTTCCGTCTGATTCGGCTTGGTGGGGCTGGCAATTGCCTGGCTGAGCTGTTCCGGCGTCACTTCATCCAGATGCTGCGCAGAAAATGTAGTCTCGTAACCATCTACATGGCTGACAAAATAAGCCGATGCATCCGATGTCACTGTTCCCACCGGAGCACTCTGTCCGGCCTTCAGATCAGCAATTTCAGAATTCAGGGAAGAAATCTGATCGGCAAAGGAAATGCTGCCCTTGCTGATGACAATCTGATAGGTGCTGTAGGCTTCCAGAAACTGCTGTTCCGCCTCTTTTGCACTGGTCAAATTCATCTGATCCTTATACCCCACAGCTTCTTTATAATACTGTGTGATCTGCCGGGAAAGGTCTGCCGGCTGCGCCTGTTCCAGCGTACCGGGATTGGAGATGCGCTCCAGTACATCCAATTTTTCCTGGAGTGCGTCTATTTTTTGCTGACTTTCAATGGCCGATTCGTCCGGATAAACTTCAGCAATCACATCCCCGGAGGCAATTTTTCCGCCATCCGGCACTTGATAGCTGACTGCACCGCTGCCGCTGTATGTCAGGACAGTTTCATTCCGGACATACACGCCATCAAAAATTTTGGACTCATCTGCGGTAGCACGGATTGCCGTTTCGGTCTGATAACTGGTATCCACAAAATGGTATAGGATCGTACCAATTGTTGCGATTACCGATACAGAAAGCAGCACCAGCAGAATATTTGTCATTTTATTGCTGGAATTTGTTACCATACTACATCACCAGATTAGTTTCTTTCGCCGGCATCCAGAATCGAGATCGGATAGGTCGGCACAATAGTAGAAATGGCGTGCTTGTACACCAGATTCTGCTTTCCCTCGCATTCCAGAATGACAACATAATTGTCAAATCCCTTGACGGAACCCCGGAACTGATAGCCGTTTGTCAGAAAAATCGTTACGCCGATTTTTTCTTTTCTCACCTGATTGAGAAATACGTCCTGTAAATTTATTCCTTTATTCATGTTTATGATCTCCTTTTACTAAACCATGTATTTGGTTCGGAAGGTTCAATCTATATTATAGCACATTAAATCGGACTTGGCTATAATTTTTTGACATTTTTCCAAAATTTCTTGTTTCTTGTCGAATCTGTCGAGAATTATCCACTGAACCGCGTCATTTTTGCGAAACCATGTCAACTGCCGCTTGGCATATCGCCGGGTTTCCTGCTTGATTTTCTCAATGCAGCTGTCCAGGGGCATTTGATTTTCGAAATACGGAATCAGTTCCTTATAGCCGATTGCATGGGCAACCGTCCGGAGCGTTCGGTTCTGATAAACCTGATATGCCTCCTCTACCATGCCTGCCTGTACCATCTGATCTACGCGCGCATTGATGCGATCATAGAGAATCGAACGATCGGAAAAGGTAAGGCCGATAATCACGGAATCATAAGGGCTGGGGATGGTATGGCTTTCCGCTTTGCAAGCGGTAAAGGTTTTTCCCGTACTGAGACAGACCTCCAGCGCCCGGATGACCCGCACCAGATTATTGGGGTGAATCTCTGCCGCCGCTTCCGGATCCAGCTGTTTCAGCCTGGCGTGAAGCGCCTCGTTTCCATTTGCGTTGGCATAGGCCAGCAATTCTTCCCGAAGTGCCGGATCCTGCTTTGTGGGGGCAAGCTGTACATTAGACAGCAGCGAAGAGATATACAGCCCGGTTCCACCCACCACAACCGGCAAATGCCGCCGGTCATAAACCTCCCGAATCACTGGCTTTGCCAGGGACAAGTAATCTGCCACGCTGAATGACTGCTCCATGGGAACACAGCCAATCAGGTGATGGGGAATCCCCTTCTGTTCTTCGGGTGTGGGTTTTGCCGTGGCGATATCCAGTTCTTCATAAATCTGCATGGAATCTGCAGAAACCACCTCGCCGCGGTACTGCTGTGCCAGCATCACACCCAATCCTGTCTTTCCGGAAGCGGTTGGTCCCACAACTGCCAGAACCGGAATTTTTTCCTCTGTTGTCATGGCTATTTCCTCCGAAACTGTTTTTCCAGGTCATATTTTCGTATGACGAACATCACAGGGCGGCCGTGGGGACAGTGGCGGATCGCCTCGTTCTCCCACACCTCGTCTGCCAGCTTTTGCAGCTCCTGCAAATCGTTGTGATCGCCGGAGCGGATTGCCGACTTGCAGGCGATGGAGTGCAGCGCATCGTCCAGATGATGCACCTGGGGATCCCGTTTTCCCAGAACCAGATTGTGGGCAATCTCAGTCACAATATCATCTAGGTTCAGGGGCAGGACAAAGGAGGGCACCGCCGTGGTGCGAAGCCGGGGCGGATCCGAGCAGTCAAAGGAAAATCCCATATTTTCCAGAAGCGCCAGATTCTCCTGCACTGCGGAAAATTCCTCCATGGACAGCAGGGTTTCGCCGCACCGCAGCAGCATCTGACTGGTTTGTTTTGCAGCGCCGGAACGAAGCTGTTCAAAGCGCACCCGTTCATGCGCCGCATGCTTATCAAAGATCAGCAGCTGTTCCGGATCCAATGTTTCCGCAAGAATGTAATTCTGAAAAATCTCTCCGATTACTCGCGGTCTCCCCTGAGGCTTCTGCTCCGGCAGCCTGGGGGCTTCCAGTTCCTTTTTCGGAGGGAGAAACGCCTGGCGGTTAATAAACTGAAAGTTCCCTTCCAGCAGGTCAGCCTCAGGTGCTTCCGTCTCTGATTCCGGTTCCATGGGAGACAAAGCAGTGGACGGCGGAGAAAGCGGCGCTGATTTCAGTTCAGACGGCAGCGCCGGAGCAGAAACAGTCGACTTTTCCACAACAGGTGCAACAGAAATTGCAGTCTGCACCGCAGTCAGCGGAGACGGCGTTTCTCTCAAAGACGGTTTCGGGAAAGCAGGTGTACTAGGCGGTGTCAGCACTTCCGGTTCCGACTCTGCTGCCGGGAGTGCCGGCTGCACAAACTGCGGCTCCTGCGATGGAAGCGGCGCAGTCCAGTCCCGCTGGGGCACATGTTCCATCTGGAACTCGTAAATCAGACCGTTTTGCATCAGAGCGTTCTTCACCGCAAAGAACAGGCTGTCCATAACGGCCTTTTCGTTGGAAAAACGCACCTCTGCTTTGGTGGGGTGAATATTGACATCCACCTGTGACGGCGGCACCTCCAGCATCAGAATACAGGTGGGGAACTTTCCGGTCATAATCAAATTCTGATAGGCGTTTTCCAGTGCCACGCTGCACTGCCGGGAGCGAACATAGCGCCCGTTCAGGAAAAAGTACTGATAGGAGCGGCTGGAACGGGCATACAGCGGCTTTCCGGCAAAGCCATGCACCCGGTTCATGCCGTCTTCATAGGATACAGAAACCAGGTCATGGGCAAATTCCTTGCCGCAGACTGCATAGACTGCCGCATAAAGGTCGCCGCTTCCGTCTGTACGGAATTCCGTCCGGTTGTCCCGAATCATGCGAAAGGCGATTTCCGGATGAGACAGGGCGATTTTCTGCACGATCTGGCTCACGGCATTTGCTTCTGTCACATCTCGTTTCATGAATTTCTGACGCACCGGAACGTTATAGAACAAATCCCGGATAATCAGCGTGGTTCCGTCCGGACAGCCGGTCTGTTCCGTTTTTCCCGGCACACTGCCGGCAATCTGAAAGCTGGTGCCGTAGGCATCCTCCCGGCGTTTGGTGAGGATAGAAACCTTTGATACCGCAGCAACGGAAGCCAGCGCTTCCCCCCGGAATCCCAGGGTAAAGATGCGGTCCAGATCTTCCTTTCGGGTAATCTTGCTGGTTGCATGCCGCAGGAACGCGGTAGGAACTTCCTCCGGTGCCATGCCGCAGCCGTCATCCACAATCCGCATAAAGGTTGTTCCGCCGTGCTGAATCTCCACGGTAATATGTTTTGCACCTGCATCAATAGCGTTTTCCACCAATTCTTTGATTACAGAAGCCGGACGCTCAATCACCTCACCGGCAGCAATCAGCTCCGATACTTCCTTTTTCAAAACTGTAATATGCGGCATGTTGTGCACCTTCTTTCTAAGCGGCCAATCACCTGCCGCAGTTTTTTTCGCTTAGAACCTGTCCTCATAAGACACATGTATACGCTTGTGAAGACAAGTTTTTATATTGCGCTTTAGGAGAGCATGGCTGTCAGATCTGCCAGAAGCTCCCGGCACTCTGCATCACTCAGTTCTTCTAAATTTGTCTTTTGCAGCGCCGACAAAACCCGTTCCTTCTGCATGGATGCGAAGCTGATCTGGCCGCTTTGCACTGATTTTTTCGGTGTGTCCGAAGCGGCCTCTCTTTCCATTTCAGCCAGGAGCTGGTTGGCACGCTTTACCACCTGATCGGGCAGTCCGGCCAGCTTTGCCACGGCAATGCCATAGCTGTCATCCACGCCGCCCGGTACAATTTTACGCAAGAACCGGATGGAATCGCTGTGTTTTTTCACAGCAACGCTGTAATTCTTCACGCCGTCCAGTTCCTGTTCCAGATCCAGCAATTCGTGATAATGGGTAGCAAACAGGGTTTTACAGCCGATCTTCCGGCTGCTGATATACTCGGCAACTGCACGGGCAATGCTGACACCGTCAAATGTAGAAGTGCCCCGTCCCACTTCATCCAGAATTACCAGACTGTTTCTTGTGGCGTGGCACAGGATATCCGAGACTTCCTTCATCTCCACCATAAAGGTACTCTCTCCTGCGGTCAGATCATCTGATGCGCCGATACGGGTGAAAATCTGATCAACCACAGAAATTTTTGCATACTCTGCCGGGACAAAGGAACCGATCTGCGCCATCAGGGTAATCAGGGCAACCTGGCGCATATAGGTGGACTTACCGGACATATTGGGGCCGGTAATTACCAGCAGGCGCTGCGCCTTAGTATCCAGATAGGTGTCATTGGGGACAAACACTTCTTCTGTCAGCATGCGCTCTACTACCGGATGCCGTCCGGCGGTAATCTGAATGCTGCCGTCCACAGAGATTTCCGGCTTGGTATAGGCGTTTTCCAATGCAACATTGGCAAAGGAGGCCAGTACATCCACCTGTGCTACCGCAGCAGCCGTCTCCTGGACACTCTTCAGCATTGCGCCGATGCAGTCACGGACTTCGTTGAAAATGCCCTCTTCCAGGCGTAGTACCCGATCCTTTGCGCCCAGGATTTCATTTTCCACCTTTTTCAGTTCTTCTGTAATGTAGCGTTCGCTGTTGGCCAGTGTTTGCTTGCGGATATAGTCCGCAGGCACCAGATCAAAGTAAGACCGTGTGACTTCGATATAGTAGCCAAACACCCGGTTATAGCCGATTTTCAGCCCCTTGATGCCGGTGCGTTCCCGTTCCCGCTGGACAATTTCTTCAATGATCTGTGCGCCGCCGTTCATAATCCGGCGCTGGCGATCCAGCTCCTCCTGGAAGCCGTCCTTAATCACGCCGCCGTCTTTCAGCGTCAGGGGCGGTTCGTCCACAATGGCATTTTCCACCAGAGTGGAAACGCGCTCCAACGGAGAGATCTGCTGTTCCAGGGAACGGAGCAGACGGGAATCTGCCAGCTTTTGCAGTTCCTGCTTGAGTGCCGGAAGTTGCTGTGCCGTCATGGAAAGCGCCTTGAGATCCCGGGGCGTTGCCTTCTGGTACATGACACGGGTCATGAGACGCTCCAGGTCATACACATGATCCAGCAAATCCCGTATTTCCATCAGGCACACACTGTTTTGCGTCAGGGCTTCTACCGCGTCCAGACGCGCCATAATTTTCACCGGCTGAATCAGAGGCTGTTCAATCCAGGTTTTCAGCATGCGCTTTCCCATTGCGGTGCGGGCGCTGTCCAGCAGCCAGAGCAGGGAGCCTTTTCGGGTTTTGTTCCGCAGTGTCTCAGTCAGTTCCAGGTTCCGCCGTGTGTTCAGCCCCATGCCCATGGCCTCTTCGGCATCTGTCACAGAAATGGACAGAAACCGGGAAATATTCCGCTTTTGCGTTTCATGGATATAATCCAGCATGCCGCATGCCGCACAGGCATCTGCGCCATCCTCTGAGATGCCCAGCAGTTCCAGAGATGACACACCAAACTGTTCACACAGCGTCCCTCTCCCCTGCTCCAGATCGAAGCAGGCATCCTCCCGGACAGTCACAGTGCACTGGAGCCGTACCCGGATGAAATCCATCACGGATTTCAAGGACATAGCCTGGCTGTTGAGAATCAGTTCTGCCGGCATATACCGGGACAGCAGATCGATAATTCGTACTGTGAGATCGCTGGTTTCCTGCGGAACGGCCAGAGACATTTCTCCCGTAGAAATATCCGCAAAGCACAGGGCGCAGGAACCGTCATTGCCATAGTACAAACAGCAGATGTAGTTGTTGGAATCATCCTCCAGCATGGTGCTGTCAATCAGGGTACCCGGTGTTACAATCCGGATAACATCCCGTTCCACCAGTCCCTTGCTGAGTGCCGGGTCTGTCAGCTGCTCACAGATTGCGATTTTATAGCCCCGGTCAATCAGGCGCTTCAAGTACAGATCTACGCTGTGATACGGTACGCCGCACATAGGGGCGCGCTCTTCCAGTCCGCATTCCTTTCCGGTCAGGGTCAGTTCCAGCTCCCGGGACACCAAAATCGCATCCTCAAAGAACATCTCATAAAAGTCTCCCAAACGGAAGAACAAGATACAGTCCTGATATTTTTCTTTTAAATCTGCATACTGCCGCATGCCCGGTGACAGCTTCTCCTTCGGAACATCTGCCAGATTCACATTGATGCACTCCTCTCCGCTGATTGGTACTTTTTATCGCTCAGTGGCATCCGCCGCCGCAGGAAGCGCAGTTGCCGGTGCAGGCGGACAAGTCCGGGTGACAGGTGTCCGGATCTTCTCCGTTGGCACACAGGGTCAGAATCATGTCTACCTCCTGCATCATGCCGTCCATTGCCTGCTTTGCCGCTTCAAATGCAGCCATATTGGCATTGGCGCTGATGGACAGGTACAGTTCCTGGATTTTTTGTTCCAGCTTCTGAATCCGTTCCGGATTCTGCTGCTCCGCCAGACGCTCGGTTTCCCGCTGATAGGACATCCGCTTTAGATTGAATTCCTGGATTTCCTGCTGCAAGGCTTCGTCTGCGTCATTGGCTTTTTTGGCTGCGTGGTATGCCTGATACCGCGGATCTGCCTGGATGGCTTTTCCCAGGGCGCGTGCTGCTGCTTCTACTTCCTGCATGTTGTTTCCTCCTGTACCAGGACACCTTCTACTGCCCAGTTATGTGTTTCCGTTACGGTTATGGTGACAAACTGTCCGATCAGGGACGGATCCCCCGGGAACTCCGCAATGATAAACGCGTTGTCCTTTCCCATGAGATAGCCCTTCCGCTTGCTTTCGCCTTCTACCAGGACGCGCATGGTTTTTCCCAGAAACCGCTGATAATGCGCCGAGGCGATCTCCCGCTGCAAGGACAACAGGCGCTCCATCCGTTTCTTTTTTTCTTCCGGCGGCGTATGGTCTTCCATTTCGGCCGCCTTTGTCCCCCGGCGCTTGGAATAAATAAATGTATACAAATTGTCGTACTGTACCCGGCGGATGAGATCCAGCGTCCCCTGAAAATCCGCTTCTGTTTCATCCGGAAAACCGACAATCAGGTCTGTGGTCAGGGAAAATCCCGGATCCCGCCGGCGCAGATACTCCACAATTTCCAGGTACTGCGCAATGGTATAGTGCCGGTTCATCCGTTTTAAGACGGCATCGCTGCCGCACTGTACCGGCAGATGGAGATGGTGACCAATCTTCTTGCTGTCCAGAATGGTGTCCAGCAGTTCCTTGGTAGCATCCTTTGGGTGAGAGGACAAAAACCGGATGACAAAATCACCGGGAATTGCCTCCACCTGCCGGAGCAGCCAGGCAAAGGAAACCGGCGTTTCCAGATCCTTTCCGTAGGAGTTTACATTCTGTCCCAGCAGCATGATCTCCCGATAACCGCTCTGTACCAGCTGACGGACTTCTTCCAGAATCTGCTGCGGTTTCCGGCTGCGTTCTCTGCCCCGGACATAGGGAACAATGCAATAGGTGCAGAAGTTGTTGCAGCCGAACATAATGGGTACCGCCGCCTTAAACGGGTGTTCCCGTGAGGGGGCAATGCCGTCATACACACCGTCATATTCTCCGGTGTCACAGGCGAATTTCGTCCCCTGAAAATGCTCCAGCAAAAGCGCCGGGAAGCGATTGAGTGAGCCGGTTCCGAACACAATATTCACATACGGATAGTGCCTCTTCACATAGCTTGCCGTATGCTCTTCCGATGCCATACAGCCGCACAGCACCACAATCAAATCGGGGTTTTTCCGCTTGTACTGCTTTATATTACCCAAGATGCCGTAGACCCGGTCTTCTGCACTTTCTCTGACGGCACAGGTATTCAGCAAAATCAAATCTGCATCATCCCAGGAGGACGTCATGGTATATCCCAGGGACTCCAGAATTCCCCGGATGCGCTCCCCGTCTGAAACATTCAGCTGACAGCCGTAGCTGTGCACAAAGGCGCGCACAGTCTGCTTTTGGGAGAAAATTGCTCTGTGCAGCAGCTCCTGTTCTTCCGGAGACAAAACGTTGTTTTGAAGTTCCATAATCTAATGTCCTCGCTTCTTCCTGCAAAATAATCCGCGGCAGTCTGAAAAGCCGCCGGACAGCCTGTTTCACCTTTTTTCGGCAAAAAAATTCATCGCGGCAATCCGGATGCAAACAGGCGCTTGTGTCCAGTATCTTTTATATTATAGCACAGGCCCTGCAATTTTGCAAGGTATTCCTTTGCTTTTTCACGATTTTTTTGCATTTTTCCGCTGCGGAATCCAACACGCCCTTTTCAGATAATTTCCAGCGGATTTTCACAGAGCAATCACACACGCCCGGTATACTAAGAGCATAGAACATCTGGAGCAACCGTTTCAGATGCGCAGGCGAAAAAGCTTTGAAAAACGCCTATTTCGGCAAATTGCCTGGGAGCACAGCATTGTGTTCCGCATACATATTCTTACCGTTTCTTTGCAAGAAGCGGACCAACAGCCCTCGCATCTGTTTTGTCTGTCTTTTTTCAGCCATTTTTTGAAACAGGCAGCAAAATGCATGCGTTTCCAAAATACATCTGCGAATCGTTTCACGCCAGTTGAAAATTGATACAAGTAAATTTTCAAAAAAACGATATCGCAAAGCCGGTGGGTCTCCTCTCCTTTTTCCCACCGGCTTTTTCTGTGTCGGAGGTAAAACCATTGGAACAAATGCGTTATTATTCTGCCGGGCGCTATTATCGCGCTGTATTCGGCAAACCCATGCAGAAGGCCGCCCTGGATGCCGGGTGCACCTGTCCCAATCTGGACGGCACCTGCGGTACAAAAGGCTGCATTTTCTGTGACGGCGGCAGCGGTACCTTTACCCACAGCGGCAGCATCACCAGGCAGCTGGAACAGGAAGCCCGGCGCATTTCCGCCGCTCATCCGGAAGCCGGCATTCTCGCCTATTTCCAGGCGCACACCAACACCTACGGCGATCCCGATTTTCTCCGTGCCTGTTATGCTGAAGCATTGCAGTTTCCAAACGTGGAGGGACTTGCCATCGGCACACGGCCGGATTGTCTGCCGGAGCCGATACTGGAACTTCTGGAGGATTTCTCCCACCGCACGTATCTGACTGTGGAACTCGGGCTGCAAACCATCCATGACCACACTGCCAGAAAAATCGGACGAGGCTATCCGTTTTCTGTCTTTTTGCAGGCAATGGAAAAGCTGCGCAGCCGGAACATTCGCATCTGTGTCCATCTGATCAACGGTCTTCCCGGAGAATCCGACCAGGATATGCTGGAAACGGCACGCATTCTGGGACAATTGCGCCCTGATGCGGTAAAAATTCACCTGCTGCATATTCTCAAGGGAACACCCCTGGAACAGCTTTGGCGGCAGGGTGGTGTTGCACCGCTTTCCTTCGCAGAATACGCTCAGATCACAGCGGCTCAGCTTGCCTTTCTCCCGGAATCCGTGGTGATAGAGCGACTCACCGGGGACGGCGATTCCAAAAAGCTTCTGGCACCTCTGTGGAGTCGAGACAAACATGCCGTTCGCAATGCCATCTCCCGGTATCAGAAGCAGACAGATTCCTGGCAGGGGAAATATGCGCTGCGTGATGACAGCGCTGTTTCAAAAGAGCGGTCTCGCAAGAACACATAAAAAAATCAGAGCGCACTCCTGATTCGCAGCAAGAATGTACTCTGATCAAAAGACACGAAAAAACCGATGCAGGAGACTGAAACGCATCGGTTTTTTCTATATTCATGATATTTTGATAACCAAATCAAACTTGAAAGAACTTTCATTCTTTCGCCAAAATTTCGATTGGACTCACTCCTCACGTCATTTCATATCGCACACTTCTCAATTTCAAAAACCACATTTGAAACACATCCTTTCCATTCACGCAGGCTGTTTCAGAAACATGTATTTGAAAAAATTAACAAGCCATGGGACTCACCTATTTCGCAGAATTTACAGTTGCCCGTGTGACGATAAAGCCCGGGCAGCCTCATTTTAAAATGCAAGAGTGCCTATTTCATGGGACTCACCTTTTTCATCATATTTTTAAGATAGAATGAAAAATAACGTTTCCATTGGATTCACCTTTTTCATGCATAATAGAATCAGGAAAGAATTATGCAGTTTCCATGGGACTCACCCTTCATCATAAAATCACTCGAAATATCAGCAGTTCACTTCATGGGAATCACCTAAGTATTGTTAGTTGGTTTTTTCTCAGCATACTATGATAAAGACACGTCTGTTTCATGTCGGAGATTCAGTACCGTCATCGCACTGAATTGGAAAAAATCATATGCTGTCAATTCCAATAACAGATTTTGTGGCGCAAACAGTTGCTTACGTCATGCATCGGAACATCCCGCCGTACAGCATCTCATCATTTCTTTCGTGCCCTCAGCCAATCGAGTTGACTCCTCGCTACGTTCTTATGCCTGTACCGCTGACGAAGTATCCGACTCAGACAGCATATGCAGCTGTGACTCTTCACTTGCCATCGGACCTCGCCCTCCTTCTTGATTTGAAATCGCTCTCCCAAAAGGATAAACCTTAAACCTTGTGAGAGCCTATCGCTTGGAAACCAATCATCCAGAAGCTTCTCGCCAGCTCCTGTTTGTTGTTCCCTTTCGTTGTATATATCATACCACACCGCAAGTGCAAAGTCAATAGTTTTTTTCATATTTTTTTGAGTATTTCGTACGGTTTTAACAATTGTAAGAGAAAACGATATTTTGCTTTTCAAAAATAAGTGATGCTCGTTATTTCAAAAGTATTTGTCACTCAGAATTATGCTTTTGCGGTTGATAAATATAGATTATTTTAGATAATCTTATATCTGCCTAAGGAACAAATGTGAAAAAGTTAAGAAACACCCGGATGCGTGGATGATTGTACTTGAACAACATCATTATTTCGAACATAAAAAGAGCCGCCCTGCAAATGATGCAAAGCTGGCTCTCTTGAATTTTTAAAGTTGTATTTAACCGGCTGGTGCTTCTGTCACCTGGGGTGCTTCTGTTACCACGGGCTCCGGTGCTGCGGTGGTGACAACAGCAGGAATAGTTTCCGTAGGTACTTCTGTTGCCGGCGGCGCTGTAGTTTCCGGAACCGGATTGTTAGCGTAGTATACAATCAGCTGAACGCCGTCATTCAGGTTAATGGTGTCCCCCGGGCTGACATCAATTGTCTGTCCATTCTTGACAGCTTCCACCCGGATGACACTGCCGTTGCTGTAAGCGGAATTCTCTTCCGGCTCCAGCGTATACGGAATATTGCGGTTCTCCAGCTTTTCGGTATAGGAGCTGTAGCCCTTTCCGGAATAATCCGGAATTTCTACATTTGCCTTTCCCTTGCTGACCTGAACCCTGACTGGTTTGGAGGAATCAAAGTTTGCGCCGGCTTCATATTCTACCCAGCAGATCTGGCCGGCTTCATACTCATCGCTGTACACCTCTTCTACATCAAAGGTAATCCAGGATGCGTACTGTTCCTTCTGGTTTTCAAAATTCTTTCCCAGCAGCACAGGCATAATACTGTCCCCCGACTCTGCCTCGGTTGCAGTTGTTGCATCTGTTGCGGCAGTTTCTGCCGTGGTGACGGTTTCCTTCTGGGAATTGGCTGACTCACTGCCGCCCTTAAACAGATCTCCGGCAAAGACAAAGACACAGATCAGCAAAATCAGCAACAGAACAATGCCCACAATAATCGGCACCTTCAGCCGATCTACTGCGCCGGCCTTTCCATGACCGTCTGCATACTCCTCTTCCTCGTAATTGTCGTAGGAATAATCATCAGAATAGCCCACATCATAATCCGGATATTCTTCTCCGGCATACTCCTGATAGGCTGTGTTTTCATAATTCTGTCCGCCGCCGGACTGTACCGGCGGATTCTGGCGCATTCCTTCTGGAATATATGCGCCGCCGGCATATCCGGCCTCTTTTTCTGCTGCATGCTCATCAAACAGACTGGTCACCAGTTCTGTCACAGTCTTGATTCGCTGATCGCTGTTCAAATCCAGTCCGTGCATGATCACATTGGAGACATGGCGCGGTACATTAGGATTCAGCACAGCAGGCGCCACCAGATTGTCATTTTCCATCCGGCTGATTGCAGAAGGCGGCATGCTTCCGGTCAGTACCCGGTAGATCACGGCGCAGACTGCATAGACATCCGTCCATGTACCCTGTCGGGTATTGGCCGCATACTGCTCTGGCGCTGCATAGCCGTTAAAGATCTCGCATTCCAGCTCTGTATTGGCCGTCCGCACAGCTGCAACGGAAAAGGCAGTGAGAATCAACTCGTTCTTCTCCGTGACGTAGATTGTGTCCGGACAGATGGCACGGTGTACCACGCCGGAATTGTGCAGAAGACTCAGGGTTGTCAAAAGCGGCGGAAGCATCCGGGACAGCTGTCCCCAGGTAAGTTCACCGGCATTGTCCTTGAGGTAGTCTACAAAGCGAATGCTGTCAATATATTCATCCACCACATAGGTAGTGTTGTTTTCTGCAAACAGATCCACCACAGTACTCACATGCACCTGTCCCCGGAGACGCGCCAGAGACTTATGCAGTTCCGTAAATTCTGCCATCAGTGCCTTATACTGCACCAGACGCGCCGGAATCACACTGATCACAGGTGAGCCGCTGACACGGTTGCACAGATTATGGGGCATATACTCCCGCAGAAGCACCTTACAGCCAATGGACTGATCATAAGCAAGATATGTAATCCCCTCTCCATTCATGGCAAGTACAACGCCCACAATATACCGATTGTGGAGCTGTGTGCCGGGAATAATGAAGGAAGGGTCACTTGGAGACTGGTCATAATATCCGCAGTTCGGGCAGACACCGCCGGAAAATTCCGTGCGTTCCATACAGCCATAGCATAATTTCCGTTCTCCCAAAGCGATACCTCCTGTTTTTTATCATCAGATTTGTCTGCTGTTTCCGCGCGCAGAAAGCCTGCGCACACGGAGCCGATTTCGGCTCTGATACCTGAAAGTCTGTCTTTATACACTGATACATGTGTTTTTCTCAGAAAGACTGGTTTTGAAAAATTGAAAGCAGGTAACAAAACGGCACATTATATTGTACCAGCAACCCGGAGAAAAGTCAACTGTTTTTCCCGAATTTCCAGGGAAAACAGTCTAATTTGTAGCCACTTGTAACACTTCTGACACCATTTGAACCAGATTTTTGCGGAAAGCACTGCGTTGTTACAGAGAAATCAAGCCCTCATCCAGGAGCTTTTGTGCCGCCAGAAGGATGCCGATTTTTCCGCTGTGATAGGTAATGCCGCCCTGCATCCAGACCGCAAACGGATCCCGAATGGGGGCATCTGCGGAAAGTTCAATGGACGCGCCCATGGTAAAGGCACCAGCCGCCATAATTACCTTGCTGGTATAGCCCGGCATATCCCAGGCCTCCGGTGTGACAAAGGCATCCACCGGTGAACCCTGCTGGATACCCCGGCAAAATGCCGTCAACTTTGCCTCATCTCCCAGCTGGATGGCCTCTACGATATCGCCCCGTTTCTGTCCCACCTCCGGATAACAGGAAAATCCGAATCCGGAGAAGAGCGCCGCTGCGAAATCTGCGGTTTTCAGCGCATTGGCGGTAGTGTCCGGCGCGTGGAAAAATCCCAGGTACATCTCCCGGTTCATATCCAGTGTACAGCCCACTTCCTTACCCATGCCGATACAGGTGAGCCGTTCGGCGCACTGCTGCACCAGAGTTTCTTTTCCGGCAATGTAGCCGCCGGTGCGCGCAATGCCGCCGCCTACATTTTTAATCATGGAGCCGATCATCAGGTCGCATCCCACCTGTACCGGCTCTCTGGTTTCCACAAATTCACCGTAACAGTTGTCCACCATAATCACTGCGTCCGGATTGGTGCTGCGCACCTGTTTTACCAGCCGTGCAATCTGATCTGTAGTCAGCGCCGGTCGGAGAGAATAGCCCCGGGAGCGCTGGATATAGGCCACCTTCGCGCCGCGGACTGCTTCCGGAACAGCATCATAATCCGGCGTGCCGTCTGCGCACAGAGGCACCTCCTGATAATGTACACCGAAGTTTTTCAGAGAGCCGCTCTTTTCATCTCCAGTCAGACCAATAACCCCTTCCAGCGTATCATACGGCCGTCCGGTGAGAGACACCATTGTATCTCCGGTACGGAGAATGCCGAACAGTGCCACGCTCAGTGCGTGGGTGCCAGAAACGAAGTTGTGCCGCATCAGAGCATCCTCTGTGCCAAAGGTTTCGGCAACTACCCGGTCCAGCACCTCCCGTCCCTGATCGCCGTAGCCATAGCCGGTAGTACCGGACAGACACGGCTCGCTCACCCGGCTTTTCTGAAAGGCGGCCAGCACCTTGGCACCGTTATAGGCTGCCGTTTCCTCGATTTGTGCAAAGTCCTCCCGGCAGGTGCGCTCTGCCTCCTGCGCGGCATCCAGAAGCCGCGCATCCAGCGGAAAAAAGTCCTGTAAATTTGTCAAAATGAAAGTGCTCCCTTCTCTTGTTTTTCCTTCGGAACATCCTGCCGTTCCAGCACATATTCCGAGGCAATTTCCTGAAATCCGATTTCCCGGTAAAAGCTGATCCGCACATCCAGGGCGTAGAGTATCGCCTGCTTTCCCTGCTCTGCCAGACGATTGGCCGTCCAGCGGAGAAAATCCCTGGCGTAACCGCTGCCGCGCTGTGCCAGACGTGTTGCCACCTGTCCTACCAGAACGCAGTCCTTCCAGTCATAGATCAGCGTAAGAGTGGTGCTGTCCCGATAAGTCAGAACGCGGCTCATGCCGTGGCGGCAGCGGTGGGAAACATCGGTCAGCCACAGGGAATATTCCAGCAGGTTCGGAAAGCCCTCTTCCAGAATGTCATAGACTTCCTGGAGCCGGGGCGCTTCATTGATCTCCTCCGGCCGGAACTGGGGCGAAGGCTGTCCCCCTGGTGTCAGTGCAAATGTCGCCCGGTGCAGTGCCTGATAATTGGGAATCTGCCGCAGCGCCGGCAACAGATACTGGGGACATTCAATCCGGAACGGCAGGTGCATTGCTGCAAATGCGCAGATTTCCTCTCCGGAAATTGCCCCGTCTGTACAGATCAGAAGGGTGGCATTCAGCAGAAAGAGCCATCCGCGCCGCCCGGTCTCCTCGTCTGTTACCCGAAAAAAACGGCAGAAATCATAGCCGCCGCCGTAAGCCTTTTCATAGGCAAGAATCTGGCGTCCCCGGAAGGTCTGTTCCAGGACAGCGGTCTCCTCCGGCGCAAATGCGCCGATTTGTTGTATCATTATGCTGTTACTCTCCCATATGCATTAGTTCTTCTGCCAGCAGCTTCACCAGTTTCTGACAAGACTCCATATCCCGGAAGTCTGCCAGGCAGGACGGGCTGTGGAGATAGCGGCACGGCAGCGAAACCGCCAGTGTCCGCACGCCGCCCCGGCTCACATGAATGGCACCGCTGTCATTGCCGCCGGCAATCCGGGATTTGGTCTGGCACGGAATCCCCTGCTTTTCACAGAGGGAAAACGCCAGGGCATACATCTCCCGGTCATAAATTGTGCTGCGATCCATGAAGGAAACCACCGGGCCGCCGCCCAGTGTGCACACCTTTGCATCCTCTTCTGCGCCGTCCAGGTCTGCGGCAGTGGTTGCTTCCAGCACCAGGGCAAAGTCCGGGGCAACGGTATAGGCTACCGCCTTTGCGCCCCGCAGACCGATTTCCTCCTGTACCAGGAATGCCGCTGTGAAATCATAGGCTGACTCCTGCTCCAGCATCCATAGCAGCAGTGCACAGCCGAAGCGGTCATCGATAGCCTTGCTGCAAATCCGGTGTTCTCCCACCGGCTGATAATCCGGCGCAAAATAGGCATATGTACCGGGCGCAACCAGCGCCTTTGCTTCCTTTTGGTTTTCTGCGCCAATGTCAATGGACAGTGCACCACATTTGGGGAGAGACGTTTTTTCCTCCTTGGAAAGCATATGAATGGGCTTGGCACCCACTACGCCCTGGAGCTTCTGCGGTCCCACCAGCACCTGACGACCCAGAATGACAGAGGCATCTACGCCGCCCACCGGAGCAAACAGCAGGGTGCCGTCTGCGTGGACATTTGTCACAATCAGTCCCACCTCGTCCATATGGGCGCTGATCATCAGCTTATGGGGTGCACGGGCTTTGCCCCGCTTTTCTACCAGCAGATTTCCCAGAGGGTCAATCCACCAGGAAACCCGGTCAGTATGTTCCAGCACAGAAATCAGATAGCTGCGCACTTCGGATTCGTCTCCGGATGTGCCGCAGAGACTGCACAGTGTTTCAAAATGATTCAGCATGTTCCGCACCTCCTGAGATATGCTGCCAGCAGCTTTGCCGTCTGTTCCACGTCAGAAAGCGCAATCACTTCAGACGGCGTGTGCATATACCGCAGCGGAATCGAAACGGTTCCGGCGCAGACGCCGCCCCGTGTTACGGAAAAACGGTCTGCATTGGTTCCGGTCATGCCGGGCATTACTTCCGGCTGCCAGGAAATCTCTTCGGCCTCGGCCGCAGCAATCAGTGCCTCAGACACATTCCGGGACAGCGACGGCGCCAGGCCGATCATGGGGCCGCCGCCCATCTTGCCGCACTTGGCAGCATCTTCTCCGTGTCCCAGGGCAAAGGTTACATCCACTGCCAGGGCAACATCCGGATTCGCCGTATAGCCGCCGGTAATCGCACCACACTCTCCGGTTTCTTCCTGTACCGAGAACAACACTTCAACGGTACAGGGCAGTGTCTCCCCCTGTACCAGTTCCAACATGCGCAGAATTGCTGCCATGCCGCACCGGTCATCCAGTGCCGGGCCGGTTACCCGATCTCCCTGCATCTGCCGCAGCGGCATGGCAAAGGAAACCGAGTCTCCCGGCGCAGCCGCCTGTTTCAGAGCTTCCGGAGAAAGCCCGGTATCAATCAGCAGTTCTGATACAGAGAGGACGTGTTCTCCCCCATTCTGGAGATGGGGCGGCACACTGGCAATCACGCCGGGAATGTCCCGTCTGCCGTGTACTGTCACGCGCTGCGCCGGCATCAGACGGCAGTCCATGCCGCCCACATTTCCTACCTTTATAAAGCCATCCTCCGTGATTGCCGTCACCAGGAATCCCACCTGATCCATATGGGCATCCAGCAGAACATGGGGACGGGCGCTGCTGCGTGTGCCGAGGATGCCGTGTACATTTCCGTTCTGGATTTCCACCTGGCTGCAATATGGCCGCAGCAGTTCTGCCCCGCGGGCGGCAATGGGCATTTCACTGCCGGACACCCCAGGGCATTCCGTCAGTGTCCGGAGCAATTCCAGCATTTCCATGGACATCAGTTCAGCTCCTTTACCAGGTTTTTATAGTGTACCCCTCTTGCTTCAAAATTGGGGTACAGATCAAAGCTGGCACAGGCCGGAGAAAGGGTGACAATATCTCCCGGCTTTGCGCGCTTTTTGGCTTCTGCAACAGCTTCTTCCATAGAGCCTACGTGGACAAATTCCGGTGCGCCCTCCTGATAGAGCTTACTGCCCCGGATTGCCGCTTCAATCTTATCTGCGGTCAGTCCCATGAGGAGCACCAGCTTCACCTTCTGGCATACCGTATCTGCCATGGGTTCAAAGGGGTTCTTCTTGTCATAGCCGCCCATAATAACAATCAGCTTCTGGGAGAAGGAGTTCAGGCCTGCCAGAACGCGGGTGGGGCTGGTGGCAATGCTGTCATTATACCATTTGACACCGCCGCACTCTCTTACAAATTCAATCCGGTGTTCTACACCGCCGAAATTCTTGGCAACGTCTACAATCACTTCCGGAGAAACGGTGCCCCAGACTGCGGCAATGGCTGCCAGATAGTTTTCTACATTGTGCATGCCGGGAATCCGGATATCCTGCATGGCAACCACCGGAGTTTCCGTTCCGTTTTCCGTATAACAAAGCATGCCGTCCTCCCGGAGGAAGGTGCCCCGTTCCGGGTGTCCCTTCCGGGAAAAAGCAGACAGAGTACCCCGTACCATGCCGCGCAGGTTCCAGGTAGTCTCATTGTCCAGGTTCAAAACAGTTCTGGAAAAGGCATCCTGATGGGTGATCAGATTGGTCTTAGCCGTGATATATTCTTCCATGGTACCGTGTACGTCCAGATGGTTCGGTGCAATATTGGTAATTACAGCAACATCCGGAGACTGACGCATAGACAGCAGCTGGAAGCTGGACAGTTCTACTACTGCCACATCTTCTTCCCGGATATCTTCGATGATGGGAAGCAGTGCCCGGCCAATATTGCCGCCCTTATGCACCCGATAGCCGGCATGTGCCAGGAATTCAGAAATGAGGGTGGTGGTAGTGGTCTTGCCGTCAGAGCCGGTCACGCCGAAGATCTTGCAGGGGCACAGTGCAAAGAATACTTCCATTTCAGAGGTGATCACAACCCCTGCCTTTCTGGCCGCCTGCAATTTTTCGTTATGGTAGTACATGCCCGGAGAACGGAACACCACGTCATATTCTGTAAGGCAATCCAGATAGCCGTCTCCCAGGCAGAAGGTAACACCCAGTTCCTGGTACTCCTGATAGACATCACCCAGCTGTTCCGGCGATTTGCGATCCAGCAGTGTTACTGCAATGCCCTTTTTCCGGAACAAACGGATAATATCGTGATTGGTAACACCTGTTCCGATAAATGCCACCTTCGACTGTTTCATCACTTCAAAAAAATGTGCAATACTATGCATCCCAATGCCTCCTGCATCTTCTGTTACGGATTCCCACGGAGTGGAAATTCATTTTGTGACAACACAGCAGGCACGCCCAGTCTGTCGGAACGTGCCTGCTGCCGAATTTTTGAAAAACGCGCAAGTTCGCGCTTGGCGTTCCCTATCCAATCAGTCCAGGAAATCGTTCATGGTAACTTCCACACGCGGATTTCCGTCAGAATCATCATCAATCATGACAACCTTTTTCATGACGATATCCTTGTTGGGAGAGGACTGTTCGCCATCGCTGCCCATGGAACGCTCTACCTTCAGGAAGGAGTCTACAACCTCCATGCCCTCTGTTACCTTGCCGAATGCGGCATAGCTGCCGTCCAGGAAGCTCTCATCCCCGTAGCAGATAAAGAACTGGCTGGAAGCGCTGTCCGGATCATTGGAACGCGCCATAGACACCACGCCCCGTGTGTGAGACAGCGTGTTTTCCACGCCGTTGCTCTGGAATTCGCCCTTGATGTTCTCGTCACTGCCGCCGGTGCCGTCTCCCTTCGGGTCACCGCCCTGTGCCATAAAGTCCTTTACGATCCGGTGGAACTTCAGGCCGTCATAGAAGCCGTCCTTGACCAGCTTTTCGAAATTTTCACAGGTGATGGGAGCAACATCCGGATACAGGGTGATGATAAAAGCATCTGTCCCCACATCGCCGCTTGCGGACTCCTTGGAATCCTTCTTGGATGCGCAGGCAGTGAATGTTCCCACCAGCAGTGCTGCGCTAATGCCCAGTGCTAAAAATTTAAAACCACGTCTTTTCATATTACATTTGCCTTTCTGGAATCAGATGCCGCCGGAGCAGCTCTGTGAATTCTTGGCCGCAGATCTCCCCTGCAGCCTGCAGCGTCTACGGCCAAACCGTGCAGAATGTCTGCACACAGCCGCAATTATTTTTATTATACCACATTTTAAATGGGAATGCAAGGGCGGCGCTGTATAAAGTTTCCGGCGGAATCGTGCGGATTTGTGGTCAAAATGTGGTCAATGTCTCTCCGAAATAAAAAAGCGCATCCCGGTGAATGCCATCGGGACACGCCTATTTTTTGATTTGCATGGAATAACCATGAAAATTCTTAGAATTTTCCTGCTTTCGCAGCTTCTTCAACAGATACTGCAACAGCAACAGTCGCGCCAACCATCGGGTTGTTGCCCATGCTAAGTGCGTTTATCTTTTTATATCAAATCGATACCTTCCAATGCTAAAAGCAATGGAAAATACGTTGTTTTCTCGGATTGTCAATTTCAAATCACCACTTTTTGAATCGTTGCAATTTTTATTGAATAGAATCAGAATGTGGTCAAAATGTGGTCAATCAGAAGAATACATATCCTCCAATATCATTGAAGCCTTATTTTCTTGTGATTGCGTGATGTGCTCATAGATGTTCAGAGTGGTTTTGATGTCCTTGTGACCCAGCCGCATCTGAACCGCTTTCGGGGAAAATCCGGCTTCCAGTAACTCTGTGCAATGCGTATGCCGCAAACTGTGAAAGTCAAATTCCGGGAAGTTCAATTCTGTGTGGATTACATAGGATGTGTGTCGCATCGTTCGGGGACGTACATAGCTTCCATCAGCGTTTACGTTCAGAAAGAATATTTCTTCACCAATACCATCTGTGTTCAATACATGCGGCTCTGGATCAGCGGCAGAAGTTCGCTCCGGCGTTTCAAAATAGCGGCAGTAAAACTCTGCATATTCTTCCCGGTTGCTTTGCTGCTGATTTTTCAGTCTTTCCAGCACCCCAAGCGTTTCTGAATCCAGCTGAATCGTCCGGAAACTATTATACTTGGGTTCCGAAAAATATAGGATACTTTTCTGAGAAGCATCCGTTTGTTTTTCGGCGTACTGAATTTGTCTCTGCACAGTCAATGTCTTTTTCTGGAAATCAATATCTTTCCATTGCAGCGCATACGCTTCCCCAAGACGCAGGCCGCAGCGATAGCCCAATAGCAGTGGCAGATGCGTAGAACTGCCCTCTGGGAAACGCTGGAATATCTCTGCAACGCGTTCTTTCGGAATGTAGCTTCTCTCTTTTTTACGGCTTTTTACAGCTGGCTTTGCAGTGCTCCGTGGGAGTTCCACTTCACACATCGGATTATCTTTGATAAAATGATTTGCCTTTGCATACGCAAAAGATTTTGTCAAGATGCCTTTTACAACGGTCAATGTGTTTCTGGCATAGCCGCTTTGGAAAAGATCATATATCATTTTTTGAAGTACAGCGGTCTGAATAGAGCGCAGACGATACTTGCCGATATGCGGCTTAATGATATTTTTGACCTTTTTTCGATAATTCAGAACAGTGGTTTCTTTGAGGTTTACTTCACAGTATTCCTTGAGCCAGTAGTCAAGAAAATCTGCAACAGATAGTTCCGTTGGAGTCAATTTCAAGCCGCTGTCCTGATATTCCTGATAAGCAGAGATACCGGCTACATAGGCTTCTTTCTTAGTCGGGAATCCGCTTCGTGTGACCCACTGCCGCTTTCCATCGACTGTTGCCCCTTCAAAACGATATGACCACCAGTTTCCGCGTTTTCGCGTCATTACCTTTTTTGACATTTATTTTTCATCTCCTTTCGCTGGTGTTTTTATCTCAATCTTTCATATAATCGTATATTGTTTTACCATCTATAACGGAAAGCAGTACCCTATCACTATTCAGATCATTTACAACATTGATACAAATTGATGCATTAAGGCCGTATTCCATCATTTTTTCATGCAGTTCGCGGCTTGTATCTTCTATGCCTGACCGCATATCATTCCATTTTTGCATATTGCCGGTTAGCTTTAATTTAATTGTGTCCATGGATATTCCATCCGCAGTCAGATTAACTGTATAATAATTCAGATCACTGTCATACTGTACAGAAACATCAGACAAACCGTCCTGATCCTGAAACGAATCTTCCAGAATGCCCCGGAACAGTTCCGGAGAAAATGCGCTGCTTTCTTCTGATTGTTCTGATTCACTGGATTCCGGTTTTACAGCAATGTCGTTCTTGCTCTTTCCACTGGAAAACAGCATGCACAACGCCGTGATCACAGCGGCAACAACGACAATGACAACCAAACAGCCGCACCCTGCGCCCACTTTCTTCGGTGAATGGTGGGATTTTTTATGCCGCTTTTTGGAGTCATCCCAATGCCAATCATCCGGATCAGGGAGATTTGATGCGATAAAGTCGGGCTTTGGCTCTGGAAATAAATTTCCGCAGTTGGCACAATGCTTTGCTCCATCCTCATTTTGTGTGCCGCACTTCATGCAGTATTTCATATCTTTCCCCACCTATATTCAAATAATCTTGTCAAAATAAATCCAACAAGCTTTTCGCACCAAATCTTCTGTAACATCAAAATATTCAGCGAGCTGCCACACTTCACGGTACCCTTGTTCCATAGCTGCTTCCATCTCTGATTTTGGCAGGAGTTTTTCACATGCCCATCTGTCAGCGCGGTATTCGTGGCGGCTGATCAAATCAAAGTTGCTCCAGCGATTATAAAATGCACCCTGTGTACAATGACCCAATTCATGCGCGAGTCTGGTCTTTTTTTCTGCACTGGTTGGCATTTCGCTTTCATCTATCCCGATATAGCAGTCAAAATCATCCGTCTGAATTGACAATGATTTTGTCTTTGGTAGCGGAAACGGTATGATTTCTATGTTTTCAGCATCCGCGATATGATATAGATCATTGATATTCATATGCTATCCCTTCTTTTGTACTTTGCTTTATTGTGATTCACGGCGGCTTCCCCTATGTACTGACCATGACTTGACAAAAAGCATTTCTATTTATTTTACGCCTTTCCTTTTCGTTTATTTTCCTCTCTAAGTTTGACCATTTCAGCAAACTGCTTAACCTCTGCATACATTTCATCAGTGATTCCCTCAGTGCCGTTAAATAAGGCAAATTTAATGTCACGTTCTGTGACCTCTTTTGGTTGGCATGATTCCGGGCTGCCAATTAAATATTCCACAGTTACACCAAAGTAATCTGCAATTCTTTTTACAGTTTCAATATCCGGCAATCTGTTTCCAGTTTCCCACATAGCAATAGTGCTCTTGGACACAGAAAGTGCTTCGGCTAAGTCTTTTTGATATATTCCATTTTCTTTTCGCAGTTTTTTTAGTTTATCGCCTATCATGACAGTTCACCACCTGTGAATATTGTATCACACTTTGTGATTTCAGTCAAGGAAATAGTCCCGTTTTTTGTGCAATATGTAGAAAAATCACAGAAAGTGATATTTTGTATTGACAAGTCACTATTTGTGATTTATAATAAAACCATCAGATCACGAAAAGTGATTTATGTGAGGTGATAATTTGACTGATATTAAAAAAATTCGTGAAAAACGCGGAATCACACAAAAAGAATTAGCAGCAAAATTAAACGTATCTCCGAGCACAGTGTCTCAATGGGAAAATGGATTGAGAAATCCAAGTTTAGTAAATGTAAAGCGCGTGTCAAATATCCTGCACTGTACAACGGATGAACTTTTAAGTTCTGTCGCAGAAGAATTAGAGGAATCTAAAGTCCATGGTTGAAAGGAGCATCTTTATGAAAAATATGACTGACGAACAAGTGGAAATGGAGATTCAGAAGCTTATTAATTCTGAAAATGTAAAACTTGCAAAGAAAGAGCAGCGAATCATATACAAACGCCGCCAATACCTGTATCAGCTGCGGTACTACGAAAAAAGAGGAAAGCAGCTTGCTGAACTTGGTGCAACATTGGAAAACTTAGAGGAATTTCTCTACGGGGAGGTAATTGAAGAATGAACAGGATTCCATACATCAAACCCGTATTCCTGTGCAATTCAGAGAAGAACACCATTTGCAACAAAGCTATTTGTCAATCTGTATGCCGGTACACAACGCACCAGGAATTTGCACAGCTGGACAAGCACGGAAAGCCCATACAAGCGGATATTACCAAGGAAGGAGTAATCCATGAGAGAAATCATTAAAGACGATGTGTTTACATCGAAAGACACGACAATCACTTTGCAGCCTATTCCAGAACAGCTGCTCACAGTAAAAGATGTCGCATCTTTGCTAAAATGCAACATTGCTGCGGTACATAAACTGCGACAAGCCGGCGTGATTCGCTTCATGAAGCTTGGATCTTACAAATGCCGCGTGTCCACCTTCCTGCAATTTTTGGAAGACTATGACGGACAGGATCTAAACAAATATATCCATGCCGATGAAGAACTTGAACATACCAATCATGAGGTGTCTGCATGAAGTGGATTGAATTACAGGACGGCGATCTAATAAATTTGGATGCTGTGACAGCCATTGTCGCCGGTGAAATATTAAACAGAGTATGCTATGTCGCAGAAACAGAGACAATAGCCGCAGAAATATTTGCTACACACGAGCAGGTGGAACACCGAATGCAACAGCTGAAAGATTTGCTGCTGGAGAAATGACATACCGTCCCGAGCATGACGCAAAACCGCTCTCCAATAAACCAAAAGTGAAAGAAGGAAATGGATATGTTTATCAAGACAAAAGGAATGAGCATTCATGAAATTACTCGTGTTGGTACGATGTATCCGGCTGTGCTGTGCGAGTTTGCTGACGGAGAATACGAAGTGTGTACAGTTGGGTATGACTGTGACAAAAACGGAGAAAACGTCGTCATGCAAGGTTATCCAGTTGGTTGGAATCCCAAAAACAGCGGTAAGATCGTTGTCGCGTACAAGGTGATTTTTGACGAAGCAGAAAGAAACATCTGCGGCTGGCACGGTGACTACACCGACGAAACAGAGCCAGAAGAAGACGAACGCTGTTACATTTTAGTCGAGCAGAAGAAATACGGACGTGCAACTTACCATATACGGCAATCGGTTTACCACACAAAAAGCGGTTTCCCCGGGTGGTCGCAAAGCTCCGAACTGTCGGTTCTGGGTTTTATGCATATCCGGAAAGATGGTATTCCGTTTTGAGTTCCAACGTCCTGAGCATGACGCAAAACCGCTCTCCAACATCTTCAAAAGCCGTTATATGGCAAACCTCCTTTCTATTATCTATGCGGTGGTACTGGCAATGCCGCCGCATATACAGCGATGCAGTCATACTGTGGGACTTCCATCCCCACGGATTGCCGGTGCAACTCCGGCACGCTGTTCCAACATCTTCAATTGACATAGGTCTCCCCTTCTTACTCCTGCGGCAGAAGTACTCTGCCGCAGACGGAATGGTGTAGTCACGGCAGAGAATGTCCAGTCTCAGCACATCCGGTGCAATTCCGGATCATTCCACCATCTGAGTTGCCAGAACTGCGGAATCCGTTCATGCGGTGCAACAGCGACCACAGGCGGCTGAATACCTGTAAACGCATGGCCATGTTTATATCTGTGCCGTGCTGGTGCTTCTGGGACGTTGAGCAGATCAGCGTCCATCCACAAATCTATTGCAAAAGAGGTGATATCAATCATGTATTTTTACTGCGAAACAGATTTTGTCACGGAATTATGCCCAAACTGCACAAATGAAGTCACTGTACGCTGGGACACAGCGCAGGACGGATTTTCTGCATACTGCCCATTTTGCGGCAAAAAAATCATGCTGTGCAGCGAATGCCAGGAAACAGAAAACAGCTGCGACTGGACAGAAGAAAACGGCTGTAAGATGGGAAAACAGGAGGGATCATCATGTCAAGAAGATATTTCTGGCTGAAACTCCGGGAAGACTTTTTCCGCGATAAAGCCATGAAGAAAATGCGGCGCATTGCCGGAGGTGACACCTATGTCATCATCTATCTAAAAATGATGCTGATGAGCATTCAGACAGAGGGCGAACTGTACTTTGACGGCATTGAAAACGACTTTGCGGCTGAACTGGCACTTGCTCTGGACGAAGATGAAGATAATGTCAGAGTTGCAATCGGTTTTCTGCTGCGCTCCGGCAAGCTAATTGAAAAAAGTAAATCAGTTTACTTTATGCCGGAAGCCAGTGAAGCGATTGGATCGGAAAGCAGCAGTGCAGAAAGAGTACGGAAATTCCGAGAAAAACAGCGTCAGGAACGTTTGGAAAACATAAATCAAAAAGTGCTGCCTTGTGAAGAAAAAACTTTTCCAGTGTTACAATGTAACGAAGATGAAACGCTTTGTAACGTTACAGGTAACGTAGAGAAGAGTAAAAAAGAGGAAATAAGAGTAAATCAGAGGGAAAGTACAGATACACAGTCGGACAAGCCGACTGCCGCTCCCTCTCCTAAGCAAAAGCGATTTGTAAAGCCAACGCTGGAAGATATCAGAGTCTACTGTCAGAGCAGGCAAAACAACGTAGATCCAGAACGCTTTTGGAATTACTATGAATCAAACGGATGGCGTGTCGGAAAGTCTCCTATGAAAGACTGGAAGGCTGCTGTAAGAAACTGGGAACTCAATGAACGGAATCGAGGGGAAAGCCATGGAAGCAATACAGGATCTGTTGCAAATTCCCATTGGGAAACGGAATTCTGATACAGCAATTACACCGGAATCCTATGATCAGATGCGCTGTGACTGGTACAATCAATCAGAGGGCAGTCTGACCGGGTACAATTGTCCTAAATGCCGGAACAAAGGCAGCATTGCCTATTTACAGGATGGGATGGAAATGCACCGTGTCTGTGAGTGCATGGCAATCCGGCAAAACCAATCCAACATCACACAGTCCGGGCTGTCAGATGCGATACGTACCAAAACATTTGACGCGTATCAATGCAAAGAAGCGTGGCAAACCGCACTGAAAGAAAATGTAATGCACTATGCGGAAAAGAACCGTCCACAATGGTTGTATATCGGTGGACAAAGTGGAGCAGGCAAAACGCATCTGTGTACAGCAGTTTGCGGTGTGCTGCTGCAAAGAGGTCTACAGGTGCGGTATGAGATGTGGCAGACAATTTTTCGTGATCTGAGTCAATTTGCTACCCGTCAGACACGTTTTCAGCAGCTGACACAAGCACAGGTACTGTACATAGACGATTTCTTAAAGCCGATCAACAACAATTTTGACGATACCAATCCAAAAGAGGTCAGCGTTGCGTTTGAGCTTCTAAATGAGCGGTACACCCGGAACATGGTCACCATCATTTCCAGTGAGCGCATCTTTCGGGACTTGCTGGCGGCAGACAAGGCGCTGGCAGGCCGCATCAAGGAACGCTGCAACGGGTATTTGTTCGCGATAACAAGAAGCGATGAAAAGAACTGGAGATTGAGGTGATAGAAAATGAAAGTACTGGTAGCATGTGAAGAATCCCAAAGAGTGTGTACCGCATTTAGAGCGCTAGGACACGAAGCGTACAGCTGTGACGTACAGGAGTGTTCCGGCGGCCATCCGGAGTGGCATGTTGTAGAAGACGCTCTGCAAATGCTTGAAAATGACATCGTGATTGTTACACTGGATGGCAAAACGCATTTTATTGACAAGTGGGATTTGCTGATAGCACACCCACCGTGCACATATCTCAGCAAATCTGTCGGAAATCGACTGCGGATCAACGGAGTGCTACAGCAACGGAGATATGAGCAGGGCTGCAAAGCCGCAGAATTTTTCATGCGTTTTTACCATGCAAATTGCGAAAAAATAGCAATTGAAAATCCGATACCCATGAAAATTTTCAACTTGCCGAAATACGATCAGATCATACAGCCCTGTTATTTTGGTGATCCATGGCTTAAAACAACATGCCTATGGCTAAAAGGATTACCAAGGCTTATTCCAAGCAATCCCGTTACGCCAACTGGCCGGTGGGTAAACTGCACCGATCACAGAAAAATTAAGAAAAATGACAGCTGGCACAAAAGCGGTGTAAAAAAAGCAAAAGACAGGTCAAAAACATTTTTGGGAATTGCAAACGCAATGGCAAGCCAGTGGGGCGGCAGCATTGATGCTGTGCGGCAGCTGATTTTTGACATGGAGCAGGAGAATGACAATGGAAATTGATATCCGATTCGATCCACCACGATCTACCGCTCAGGAAAAGCAATATGCAGTCCGAAATGGCAGAGTCATTGTCTACGAAACGGCTAAGGCAAAGGCGGCGAAACAGCTGCTACGGCTGGTACTTGCTCCCCATGCGCCCAGGAAGCCGCTGACCGGAGCTGTTGCACTGTATGTCACATGGCGGTTTCCATACAAAGACAAGGCACATTTTGACGGCGAGTATAAGATCACCCGACCGGACACAGACAATCTGGACAAGGCGCTAAAGGATGTCATGACATCCCTAGGATACTGGAAAGATGATGCCCTGGTTGCCAGAGAACACATCGAAAAGATCTGGCATAAAGCACGGCCGGGACTTTACGTGCGAATCATGGATATTTCAGAAGCAATGGCATCAAGCCCAAAAGGACAAGAAAGGTGGTAACATGGGAAAACTAGTGGAACATCTGATGCGGTGTGCAGTATGCGGTGCTGTTCCGAAAATATCAGATACTGCGAATATTGACAAAGATCCTAACCCTGAGCATTGTTACAAGCTGTTTTGTAGCAAACGTGGAGTACACAATAGCTGCGGAAATTGGTTCGAGAATAAGTATAGGGCTTGTCTGGACTGGAACAAGCGGCAAATAGAAAACGAGGACGGCGAGAAACCAATAAAGAATCTAGGTGAAAAACTGAGTCCGTGCCCGTTTTGCGGCAGAAAGATGGTTTTTTACAGGGAAACGCACACGAACAAATACGGAAAGCAAGTTGTACAGCAGTATTATTTGCATGAAGATTATGACATTTATCACGAAGAAAACTGCATATTGGATGAAATCAATATGCCATTTGTCATTGGAGCAGGAGACGCAAACCCAGACGCTGGATATATCGGAGAATATGCTGAAAAATGGAACAGACGATGGGATAATAAATGGAGAACCAACCCGAAAATCAAAAGTCCGCTTGCAAATATCTCCGGTTTGTGCTGTGTGCATTGTGATCACAAAGATGAATATATCATCGAGTTGCAAGAGGAAAATGAAAAGTTGAAGCGGTTGCTGATGAATCGAAGAAGTTAGGAGGTTAATCATGAAACACGAAAATAAAAGACCAACTCTCTGCTGGCATTGCAAAAATGCTGTGCCAGCAGGAACAAGTGGATGCAGCTGGTCACGCGATTTCCAGCCAGTCAAAGGCTGGGTAGCTGATGCGCACAACCTTAAAACGCAAAGCAGCGGCAGACACCTGAATACATACTGTGTGATTTACTGTCCGCAGTTTCAAAAGGATAACGCCAACAGCGCTGTTTGTAAAGATGCGGAATCCTGTCTGCGCCTGGCAGAAGTGGTTTTGCAAAAGCAAATGGATCGCTACCGCGCGGCATTGATTCAATATGCAAAAACACGACAGGAAAAATTTCTTCTCCGGCTGCGGAACATTGAACGAGATCTGCTGACGCCATATTATGCCGCAATGGGCATGCACCAGATAGATCTACGCGCCATCTGCAATGCAATGCGCAGAGACGTTGGACTTCCAAAGCTGGAAGATGGAGTGCAGGAATAAAGATATGCGAAAGGAGCAGGAAAATGCTGCAAGAAGAATTCAGAAGATTGACAGATAAGCCGTTTACGGAAAATGAGTTTGAGAAGATCCACTACGTGTATTGCTACTACCCAGGCATTGTGACACATGCAGACATTGCGCTGATCTGGGATATTGGCGGTATACGCCTGATTGACGATATGCTCCCCACGGCGAGAAAGATCGAAGAAGCAGAAAACTGCGCAAATCGGGCACGGAGAGAATACGAGAAAGCAAGAGACTGTCTGAACGCGCTGCTTGCCGGATTAAAACATGAGCCGGAAACGGTGGAAGAAACCATGGTACGGAGGTAAATGCAATATGGAAAGGATAACGGCAACAAGTATTCTGCTTATGCTGAGTGGTCTGTTGATTGCAAAAATTTTGAGCAGGACAGGCAATGACAAGGCAGCACTGACAGTGTTGGTGTCAACCATTCTGATGTGCGGCACTGTTTGGCTGTGTAAGGCGTTATGGTAAGTAAATCAGTGGAGGTAAGATGATGATAATGTCAAGCCACATCCGAATGAGGTGTTCCATATGCGGCAAGCAGTATCAGATTGAGCGTAAGTTGTTTTGCTATCATGCAGCAGACCAGATATTTTTCTTGCTGCAATTGCGGCATATCTGGAACAACCACAGGGATTGCGTTTCCTGTATGAGAAAGTTTATCCTGCAATTTATCCTAGAAGTCACGTTGTATGCGCTGCTTCAGATCTGGGATATTGTAACCGGAATTGCATGGTTGCTTTTGACTCCATTTGCGAAACTTCGGGAACTGTTGAGGTGAGATAATGAGTGAAATTAAATTGAAGCTATGCCCATTCTGCGGCGGAGAAGCAAAACTCAGAAGAATAAACGGCAGGATAGCTTACGTTGAATGCTCAAAATGTTGTGCTGAAACAAATCATTTTGAAATGTCTGTGGAATATTGCGCAAACGAGAAAGCCGCTGAAGCGTGGAATCGGCGAACAAACGAACTATCAGAAAGTACAACGCCAATACATGCAAAGAATCTAAGTCTTGCATCACCATATGACAGATTTTGTTGTTCCAACTGTGAGATTGAGTTAGAAGATTGGGCAAAAACAAGATATCACCATGACATTGACGATCAAGGGCGCTATGAGTATGAATTCCGTTACTGCCCGAATTGTGGCGCAAAGATTGAGGAGTGAAGCTATGACCAAGATCAACGCCACGCAAATACTGCCAATCGCCATGATCCTGCTGGACGTTGGTGCGGCGGCAGTGTGTCTGTGGCATAAGGACTACAGGCGAGCAGTCTATTGGATGGCGGCGGCGGTCTTAAATGCAACAGTGACATTTTAACGCAATCGAAGGGAGTAAAATGAAAACAGTCATCATAATTATTATCACTGTCTTTGCAACGTTATTTTGTGTTTTCTCAGCTACAGCTGACTACTGTGATCTAACCCAAGAAGAGTACGAAAAAAGAATGGAAAAAAATTTTTTTCGTGGTCGGGAATTGGGTTATGCACAAGGAAAGCAAGAAGCAATAAAGATTACACCCAAAGAGCAGGCCGGAGGTGAAGCCATGACGCAGGAACAGGCAAAGAAAAAAGAATGGCTGCAACGCTGCCTGCACGAAACGCAGAAGCTGGAAGCTATGACGATATGCGGAAAGTATACAGAAAATGAATGTATTAACACAGAGCAGGCTGTGAAGCAGACAGAACACGAAATCAAACATTGCATTGCTGCACTGGGAGATCCAGAACTGGAAGCAGTGCTGATTCGGCGGTATATTATTTTTCAGAGTTGGGAGCAGATCGCAGATGAAATGCACTACTCTGTGCGGACAATCTTACGCCGCCATGCGGACGCTCTGGAAAAGTTGTCACTAAATGGCACTCGTTGTCATTGATTGGCATTCCTGTTTTGCGTATAATGAGTATAGAAACCAATATACCGGTACGGAAACGTGCCGGTATTTGTATTAGGAGGATTGCAATGCAAGCATTTGCAGAAGCCTTTTACAAGTCCCGTAGATGGCGTGACTGCCGGGATGCATATGCCACATCCGTGGGTGGACTGTGCGAACCTTGTCTTGCACGAGGGCTGCACACTGCCGGCGTGATCGTACACCACAAGGTACATCTGACACCGGACAACATCCAGGATCCGGCTGTGTCCTTATGCTGGGACAACTTGCAGCTGGTGTGCCGTGACTGTCATGCCGCGCTGCACGGCGGCAAACGCTGCCGCGTCAATGCAGATGGAAGTGTAGATGCGCGCTGGTAGTCCCCCCCACTTGAAAATTTGGAATACCCTTGTGGAGACCGATGGGTGGAGGTCAATTTTCCTCTCCATGCGTGCGCAAGGGGTGTGTCCGGAAAGGAGATGTCCGAAAGTGACCGTAAAGAACCGAATCCGAAAAGAAAATACAAGGCTGCTGAAACTGTATGCTGCCCTGCCTGCCAACAAGCTGGAGATTGTCACGCCGCTGATCCAGAATGCAGCTTTCCTGAAAGTCACATTGGAAGATCTGCAAACCGAGATCAACAATCAAGGCTGTGTAGACACCTACCAGAACGGCAAAGAGCAATCCGGCAAAAAAGTCAGTGCGGAAATATCTGCCTACAACACATCGCTCAAAAACTATACCGCGATCATTGAGAAGCTGGACAAGATGCTGCCGCCGGAGCAGAAGAAATCCAAGCTGGACGCATTTGCAAATGACGAATGACATTTATGCCTACTATCAGCAGATCGAAGACGGCACGATCCCAGTTGGTGAATGGGTGCGGTTGGCGTACCGCTATGTGATACATGGGCTGGAAAACGGCGATTTTACCTTTGACCAAAAGAAGGCTTCTCGTGCGATCCGGTTCATCGAGAACTTTTGCCACCACAGTGAGGGTTCACTTGCACCGCAGCTGATCCGGCTGGAACTGTGGCAGCGAGCTTGTGTTTCGGTCATCTTCGGCATTCTGGATCACAATGGCAACCGGCAGTTTCGGGAAGTTCCAATTGTTGTCGGGCGAAAAAACGGTAAGACACTATTTTTGTCCGGCATTGCTGTGTACTGTCTATTCATGGACGGCGAATATGGTGCCCGTATATTCTGTGTTGCTCCAAAACTGGATCAGGCAGATATTGTCTATCACGATATTTGGCAGACCATTGCCAGCGAACCGGAACTAATGGATCTGATCAAGCGGCGTAAGTCTGACTACTATGTGGAATCCACCAACAGCAGCGTCAAGAAAATTGCATTTAACGCTAAGAAGTCTGACGGATTCAATCCGCATCTGGTCATCTGCGATGAGATTGCAAGCTGGGTGGGAGATGCCGGACTGAAACAGTACGAGGTCATGAAATCGGCACTGGGAGCCAGACGGCAGCCGCTGTTGCTGAGTTGTTCGACATCCGGATATATCAATGATGGTATCTATGATGAATTGATCAAACGAAGCACCCGATTTTTGAAGGGTGACAGCAAGGAAAAACGGCTGTTTCCATTGCTGTACATGATCGATGACATTGAGAAGTGGAACGACATCAACGAACTGCGAAAATCCAACCCGAATCTAGGCGTATCTATTTCTGTAGATTATATGTTGGAAGAGATCGCTATTGCAGAGGGCAGCTTGTCTAAGAAAGCGGAATTTCTCACAAAATACTGCAACGTCAAGCAGTCCAGTTCTCAGGCGTGGCTAAAGGCAACGGCAGTGGAACACGCCTGCGGCAAGCCGCTGCATCTGGAAGACTTCCGGGGCAGCTATTGCGTTGCTGGCGTAGACCTGTCACAGACCACGGACTTGACAGCAGCAACGATCGTCATTGAAAAAGGCGGTGTGTTGTATGTGTTTGCAAAGTTCTGGCTGCCGCCGGAAAAGCTGGAAGAAGCCACTGCACGGGACGGTGTTCCCTATCAGATCTATGTGCAGCGTGGCTTGCTGGAACTGTCCGGCGAAAACTTTGTAGATTATCATGACTGCTATCGTTGGTTGTGTGACATGATCGAACAATATGAGATCTATCCGCTAATGGTGGGATATGACCGCTACTCTGCACAGTACCTGATTCAGGATTTAAAAACATATGGGTTCTGCACTGACGATGTGTATCAGGGTGACAACCTCTATCCGGTACTGTTGGAAATGGAAGGACTGTTCAAAGACAAAAAAATTTGCATCGGTGACAATGACCTGTTAAAGCTGCATCTTTTAAATGCGGCCATCAAAATGAACAACGAACGAGGACTGGGCAAGCTGATAAAGCTATCCGCTACGGCGCATATTGACGGCTGTGCGGCTCTGGCAGATGCTTTTACTGTCCGTCAGAAGCACTATGACCAATACGGCATGCAGCTACAGAATGGAGCGTGATCAAATGGGGCTGTTTCAAAAATTGTGGGGCAATCGACCAAAGAAAAACGCTGCTGCCGCTGCATCGTATTTTAGGACGCTGACCGGATATGCACCAGTATTTACAAGCTGGAACGGATGCTTGTATGAATCCGCTCTGGTACGATCTGCAATTGATGTCCGGGCGCGGCACATTTCCAAGCTAAAAGCGGACATTATGGGCACAGCAAAGCCCAAGCTGCGGACAAGACTGAAACAAAATCCAAATGAGTGGCAGACCTGGGGACAGTTTCTCTATCGACTATCCACCATTCTGGATATGCAGAATACGGCATTTGTTGTCCCGATATTTGATGATTACGGCGAGATTACCGGCTACTATCCGGTTCTGCCGTCTTCATGCAGTATCATTGATGTACATGGAGAACCATTTCTCCGGTATCGCTTTTCTTCGGGAGAAACGGCAGCGGTGGAACTGCTCAGCTGTGGGATACTGACCAAATTTCAGTATCAAGACGATTTCTTCGGCAGCAGCAATACGGCTCTGACTCCGACCATGGAACTGATCCACTTGCAGAATCAGGCGATCACTGAGGCGGTCAAGAACAGCAACACTTACCGGTTCATGGCGAGAATCAACAACTTTACCAAACCGGAAGATCTTGCAAAAGAACGAAAGCGATTCTCACGGGAGAATTTTGAAGCGGACGGCGGCGGAATCCTGCTGTTCCCGAATACCTACAGCGATATCAAGCAGCTGTCCCAAACCTCTTACACAGTGGACAAAGAGCAGGCCGCACAGATTCAGAATAACGTATACAGCTATTTTGGCGTGAATGAAGAAGTGCTGCAAAGCAAGGCATACGGTGATGCGTGGCAGGCGTTTTACGAGGGATGCATTGAACCGTTTGCCATACAGTTTTCTGACGTGATGACCAAGTGCATCTACACACCTGTAGAACGCACCAACGGGAACGGCATCATGCTGACATCTAATCGGCTGCAATATATGTCCACCACAGAAAAACTAAAAGTAGCATCCCAAATGATGGACAGAGGTGTCTTTTCCGTCAATGAAGTGCGTGAAATCTTCAATGCTGCTCCTGTGGAAGGCGGCGATGTCCGTACCATCCGCGGCGAATATAAACGCACAGAAGAACTGGAAACGAACATCGAAGACCAGGACGATCAGAAAGACGAGGTGGACAAATGACAGAACAAGAAATGAAACAGCTGATGCAGCGGATCAGTGCCGGACGGGAATACCGGATGATGCAGAGTTTTTCCGTGCGCAGCAATTCCACTGATGATTCCGGCATGATTGCAGACGGCTATGCAACAACGTTTGATCAGCCTTACCTGCTGTATGATTTTGGTGATTATAAGGTCTATGAACAGATCGACAGCAGAGCGTTTGACGATTGCGATATGTCTGACGTGATCATGCAGTATGACCACAGGGGCAGAGTGTTTGCACGTACATCCAACAATACGCTGGAACTCAATCCGGACAATATCGGGTTGTATTTCCGGGCAGATCTGTCCGGTACGACCATCGGCAATCAGCTGTACGAAGAAATCAAAGGTGGATACACGACAAAAATGTCGTTTGGATTTGTAGTAGGCGAACAGAAATCGGAGTATGTGGAGGACAAGGAACACAACACCATTACGGTAACACGGACTATCACAAAAATCCGAAAGCTGTACGATGTCAGTGCAGTATCTATTCCTGCCAATGATGCCACACAGATCAGTGCACGCAATATCTCTGACGGATTGATCAAGGAAATTGCGGCGGAGCGCAAAAAGGCACTGGATCACATACGCAAACGAAAAAAACTGGAACTGAAACTAAAACTTATGGAGGTATAAGATATGACACCAGAAGAGATCAAAGCATTAAGCCTGGAAGGCGTGGAACAGCGCATTGCTGCAATCCGCGTAGAAATGGAGTCTGAGAGCGCCGACATTGACGCACTGACAAGTGAGGTAGACGCACTGGAAGCACGGCGCACACAGCTGCATGACATGGCACAGCGCCGGGCGCAGCTGAGAAGCCGCGTGGCAGCTGGCACAGAAGGCACTGTCACCAGATCGTTTGCTCTCGACAACACCGGCACGCCGGAGCAGTCTTACAATCGCAGCAGCCCGGAATACCGCACAGCATGGCTGAAAAACATGGCCGTGCGTGACGGTGTGCATCTGCTGGGTGAAATGACCAAGCAGGAACGTGCGGCATATACCATGACTACCGCAAACACTGCTGCACCTGTTCCGACAGAGATCATGAACCGCATTGTTGACCTGGTACAGTCGTCTACTGCGATCTATTCTGATGCTACCAAGTCCGGTATGACAAGCGGTTTTGCAATTCCCCGAATCAAGTCTATCAAACAGGGTGATGCCAAAGAAACCGCTGAGGGCGTGGCAAACGATGATGAACAGGATGACTGGGATCAGCTGTCGCTGGATGGTGTGGAGATCAAAAAGCACCTGGTTATCACCAGAAAAATGACATGGCAGTCTATCCCTGCATTTGAAACCTGGATCACGGAGCATCTGGCACGGCGTATCGGTAATGCAAAGGACAAGCGCTGCATCACACAGCTGGACAGCACCACCTATGGCATTGACACTGACAATGTGCTGACCGATCAGGCATATGATGATGCGGCAATTCGCGGCATTATGGCAAAGGTCAAAGAGGAAGGCGCAAGATGTGTCTATGCCAACAGCAACACCGTGTGGAACGGTTTGTTTGGCATTCAGGACGCAAACAAGCGGCCGATCTTCCTGCCGGATCAGACAAGTGATCCTAAAATTGCAGGCTATATCTACGGTGCAGCTGTCAAGATCGATGAAAATGTAGCGGACAATACCGCTTATGTTGGTGTACCGTCCAGTCTGTTGGCAAATAACTTTGAGGAACTGTACATCTCCAACCAGCAGGAACCCAAGACTTTCAACACTGTTGTTGGCGGTTATTCCCTGTTTGATGCCGGTCTGGAAAATCCCAAGGCATTTGTCAAGGTAACATTTAAAACCACCGGCGAGTAAGGAGTGATGCGCCATGGCAATGCTGGAAAAAGTAAAGCTGTCGCTGCGCGTCTGCACAGATGCGTTTGACGATGAAATCTCAGATCTGATTGCAGCGGCAAAGCTGGATTTGGGCATTGCCGGTGTATCAGAAACCGAAGAAACAGACCCACTGGTCAGCCGTGCCATTGTCACCTACTGCCGCCTGAATTTTGGGCAGCCGGACGATTACGACCGCCTGAAAGCATCCTACGATGAACAAAAGGCGCAGTTGTCCATGGCTACCGGATACACAGATTGGAGGGATTCGAGTGGATCGCAGTGATGTACTGGTTCTGATCCGGCAGAGTATCTCCAAGGGTGCAGACGGCATTCAAAAGCAACAGGACGAATCCAAACGCCAGGTATACTGCAATGTGTCCAGTATATCCGGTACGGAGTGGTTGGAAGCCGGCAGAAACGGAATCAAGCCGGAATACCGGTTTACCGTATTTGCACCGGACTATGCTGGAGAAACGGTCTGTGAGTATGGCGGCAGCCGCTACAGCGTATACCGAACGTACCAAGGGAAAAATGACACACTGGAACTGTATGTCAAAAAGAAAGGCGGTGTGCAGCCATGAGCCATATGAAAGGCAGCGTCAACTACGGACAGGTGGCTGATGAAATCGCTCAAATGCTGGCAGAGTACGGCGATCATGCCGTAAAGGTGCTGAACGAAGAAGCCGAAAAATCCGGTGAAGCCTGTGCAAAGGCACTGCGAAAGAGATCTCCAAAAGGCAGCTCGAAGCGAAAGCCATACCGTAACGGCTGGACATGCAGGATGGTAAACCGCAAAGGCTCCGGGGGCACTATCAAGACGGCAGTTGTCCACAACAAAAATAAGCCGCAGATTGCCCACCTGCTGGAATACGGGCATGCAAAAAGGAACGGCGGCAAAGTGGACAGCACCCCTCACATCAGACCGGCAGAAGCAGAGTATACTGAAGAATTTGTAGAGGCCGTAAAGCGGCGATTGGAGAACGGCTCATGACCTATGCATCTATCAAGGATTTGCTTGACGAAATCGGTCTGCCGTACACCTATGATCACTGGGACGAAGAAAACGTACCGGAATTGCCGTGGATCGTGTTTGACTATCCGGAACAGAATGATTTCCTTGCAGACGACAGCGTCTACCAGAAGATCACTGCCCTGCAAATAAATCTGTATACTGACAGAAAAGATTTGCAAACAGAAGCAATGGTGGAACAGGTGCTGGAACAGAACGGCATTGTGTACACCAAAGAAGAAACCTATATCGCATCGGAAAAGATGTATGAAATCACATATGAAACGGAGCTGATTATCAATGGCTAATACCAATACCCCAAACAAAGTGAAATACGGTTTGGAAAACGTTGTCTATGCTAAAAAGACAGTGAGTGAAGCAGGAGAAATCACCTATGCAACACCGGTCAAAATTCCGGGTGCTGTTAATCTGTCCATGGATGCCAACGGCGAACCGGAGAACTTCTATGCAGATGACGGCGTATATTTTGTTATCAATAACAACAACGGCTATGACGGTGATTTGGAAATTGCAATGATTCCGGAATCATTTGCCACAGACATTCTGAATCAGACCAAGGATAAAAATGGCGTGCTGATTGAAAATGCAGATGCACAGCTGGAAGAATTCGCATTGGGCTTCCAGTTCAAGGGCGACCGCAAGCACATCCGGCATTGGCTGTACAATTGCAGTGCTTCCCGTCCGTCTGTGGCAGGCAAGACCACAGAAGCCACAAAGACACCGCAGACAGATACGCTGAAATTGTCTGCAACACCGCTGCCGAACGGATTGGTAAAGTGCCGTTCCGGTTCTGAAACCACTGCTGACGTATACAATAGCTGGTTTGGCAAAGTATACATGCCCGACACAACCACGGAGGTACAGACGACAGAATGAATGTAAAAATTGATAAGGGCATGACCAAGGAAATCATGATTGATGGTGTTCCGGTACTGTTCCGTGCAGATGCGTCTATCCCCCGTCTGTATCGTATCCACTTCGGGCGTGACGTTTTTGCAGATATGGGAGAATTGATAAAGCAGGTTGCACCGAATAAAAACGTAGAAGAAATCGCAAAGCAGAATCCGGAAGAACTGGAAAAGAGCGTAGATTTCGGCGAAATGAATACGGAAGCACTGGAAAATATTGCGTATATCATGGCATATCACGCTGATCGAGAAAATACAGCGGACAATATTGAGGACTGGCTTGCACAGTTTGGCATTATGTCTTTGGTAGGAGTTTTGCCGCAGATTCTGGAACTGTGGGGAATCAACACACAGTCCACCTCAGATGTAAAAAAAAAGAAAGACCCATTGACCGAGAAATAAATACCGCATTGTTTCTCTTGCGGTGTACGCAAATGGGACTGCATATGACAGATCTAAGTCTGCTGACCATCGGCATGGTAAGTGATATGATAATAGAATCCTTGAACGATTCTTACGATTATCCTAGCCTTGCGGTGCAGGCAGACTTTGATGCTTTTTAGGAGGTGAAACCATGGCAGGAAGCGGAAATCAGAAAATCCGCGGTATTACAATTGAACTGGACGGTGATGCATCCGGCCTGATGAAGGCACTGTCCAACATCGGGAAAAGTCTGAGATCCACACAATCACAGCTGAATGATGTCAACAAGCTGCTGAAACTGGATCCCGGCAACATGGAACTCATTGCGCAAAAGCAGCGGTATCTGGGTGAAATGACTGAGCAAACCGCAGAAAAGCTGGAAAAGCAAAAGGAAGTGCTTGCACAGCTGAAAGAGCAGGCAGCCAAAGGCGTAGACAATACAGATCAGCAAAACGCCATGCAACGTGAAATCATCCAGACAACAAAATCTCTGGAAAAGCTGAAAGACGAACTGCGGAACCTGGACAGCGGCAGCGGTGTCAATGAAATCACAGAAGATATGCGCGATGTGGAGCAGTCCGCAGAACGTGCTGCACAGAGCATCTCAGAAATGGATGATGCCGCAGAACCGGCGGCAGACAGCATGCAGGACATGGCAGAATCCGCGGACAAGATGCAGGAAAGCATTGACGAAGCTGGAGAAACGCTGAAAAGCAGTGCGTTTATGGATGCATCTGAAAAGCTGTCCGGTGTGGCTGATAAGATCGTGGAAATTGGCAAAGCGTCTATGGACGAATTCAACGAAACGGAAAATGCCACCAGAAAAGCGGTGTCCTACTTTGGCGAAACCGGAGCGGCAGCAGAAGAAACCGCAGGCATCATCCAGGATGTATACGGCAAAGGTGTCGGTGACAGCATGGACACCGTGGCTGACTCTGTGATTACGGTTAAGAAAAACTTTGAAGATCTGTCTAAGGCAGACCTTACACATCTGACTGAAATCGGAACCACACTGGAAGAGTCCTATGGAATTGATCTGTCAGAAACCATGCGCGGTGTCAACAGTCTAATGGAGCAGTTCGGCTTGACATCAGCCGAAGCCCTTGACTATGTGGTAAAAGGCACACAGAACGGCCTGGACAAGACGGATGAACTAGGCGATAATCTGTCGGAATATGCCGGCAAATTTGCACAGGCAGGATACTCTGCAAGTGATTATTTTCAACTGCTGAGCAACGGTCTTGACAATGGTGCGTATAATCTGGATAAGGTCAATGATGCGATCAACGAGGTCACAAACCGCATTGCAGACGGTACGATCGAAAAGAACCTAGATTCTTATTCTGACCAAACCAAACAGTTTTTTGAAGCATGGAAAAACGGAAACGGCACACAAAAAGACGTAATCGACAGCATTGTCAGTGATATCAGCAATGCTACCACCCAGCAGGACAAGCTGAACCTTGCCACAACAGCCTTTGGCACCATGGCAGAAGACGGCAGCTTGAAGTTTATCACTGCACTGACATCTGTTGGTGATACATACAAGGATGTCACAGGTGCAGCTACGGAATTTTATAATCAGTCTACCACACCGGCACAACTACTGGAATCCAATCTCCGGACACTGCACCAGGCACTTGTGCCCATCGGCGAGGCGCTTATGACCGGGCTGAATACAATTCTGCCCCCTGTGACTGCGGCAGTCAAGTTTTTAGCAACGATTTTCGGCGCAATGCCGGATTCCATGAAAGCCTTTGTTGCCATACTTGCCGGGCTGATTGTTGCCATGGCAAAGATTGCACCGATTATCACCGCCATATCCGTAGCCAATACTGCGCTTAACATCTCACTTGGCCCGGTGCTGCTGATTATTATTGCAATTGCGGCAGCTATTGCCGCAGTGATCGCCGTGGTAAAGCATTGGGACGAGATCAGCACATGGCTGTCTGATACGTGGGACAATCTGGCAGACAACGCAAAGGAAACGTGGGATAACATAGCCGATTTCTGGTCTGACACCTGGAATGCTGTCAAAGAAAAGGCATCCGAAACCTGGAACAATATCACAGAAGGCGCGTCCATCTTCTGGGACAACTTCACAACATTTTGGAGCGATTTTGGCAGCGGCATATACAATTCCACAGCAAACAAATGGACAGAAATCAAGTCCTATTTGTCTACAACCTGGAGCAATATAAAAGCTACAGGCGCTGCCAGCTTCAACGCGCTGCGCAGCACAGTGTCCACCTCCTGGAACGGAATCAAAACCACAACAAGCAGCGCGTGGAACAGTGTCAAGTCTACGATATCAAATGCATTAAGCAGCACCTACAGCACCGTTACCAGCCGTTTGTCTGGCATGGTTGGCGCAGCATCTGCGCAGTTTGGCAACATTGTCAGCAGTGCCGCATCTGCGGCTGTAGGCGTGTATAACCATATTTACAGCGGCTTTGAAAGTGCATGGGATTATATCACCGGACTTCCTGCAAAAGCGTTCCAGTGGGGCAGCGACCTCATTGACGGATTTGTCGGCGGCATCGAAAGCTTTATTCACAAGGTGCACGAAGCAGCCGGCGAAGTCGCTGACATTATCAAGCAGTATATCCACTTTTCCCGTCCGGACATCGGACCGTTGCGAGATTATGAAACCTGGATGCCGGACATGATGCAGGGACTGGCAGACGGCATCCGGAAAAATCAGTACCTGGTAGAAAATGCAATGCGCGATCTGTCCGGCAATATGGCACTTGCAGCGCCTGGCATGCAGGCAGCGGCACAAAGCATCTCCGTTGATACAAGCGGCATTGCTGGTGCCATGCAGTCAGCCATGGCTGCGGCAGCTGACAACAATGGTGTCAGAGATATCATTATACCGGTTTACTTGTCCGGCAACAAGGTTTATCAAGAGGTTGTCACACAGTCGCAGCGCATGAACTACAGATCAGGAGGACGGTAAACATGCTGGGAAAATATCTTACACTGGATGGTATTCAGCTGCCGAATCCGCGCAGCTGGAAAGAAAAGCACGAAGTAGTAGAAAACAGCAAGGAAACCGAAGCAGGCACTACGGCTACCATTGTAACACGGTATGACAAGCTGAAAGTATCCGTCAGCTATCAGTGCAGCTCTGACTTTGCCGATCAGCTGTACCGGCTGAGTATTAAAGATACAATGGTAATGCATTTGACAGGAGATGCGAAACCCAGCAGGATTGTCATGATCCGGGATTTTGAAAAATCTCTGGAATCCGGATCTGAACGAGTCGGCAGAACAAAAGGCCTGTGGAATGTCAGCTTTGACATTGAAGAAATTTAATCGGGAGGTGCTGTGCTGTGTATGCGGTATCTGATGCCTATAAAAACGCCATGAAACAACCAGTACAGCATTTTTCGCTGCGCGGAATCATTGACAATAAAATACAAACTGCAACAGAATTCCGGGACGAAAACGTGCTGCAATTTGGCATCACCAATCAATGCACCGGATCCGGTACTGTAAAAATCGGCGGCGTTTATATCGGCGAACTGTCGGCATCCTTTGCCAATCTGGGAATTGACAGCTGGGATGTCTATTCCGGGAAAACAACAATCACACCATATGTTTCCCGGAAACTGGCAGACAGTAGCTATGAAGAAATACCGCTTGGGATTTACACCATTTCCGAAGTCAACAAAACAGCATTTGGTGTCAACATTGTTGCATATGACAATATGCACAAGTTTGACAAGCCCTATGATGGCTATGTGTTTTCCGGATCCATTTACAATATGGCTGATCTGGCATGCCGTCTTTGCGGTGTAGAGTTTGGCATGACGCAATCACAAGTAGAAGCGCTGCCAAACGGCACATATGCATACTTTATCCTTTATCCGGACAATGACATTAACACCTACCGTGATGTAATCTCCTACTTAGCGCAGCTGATCGGCGGCTTTGCAACCATTGACAGAGACGGAAAACTGGTTTTCCGGTGCTTTGGCACTTCTGCCACAGATACCATATCTGACGAATGCCGGATATCCGGTGCAACATTTTCGGAGTTTCAGACGGTTTACAACCGTATTTTGTGCTACGATAACATCAATGAAAAGCAGCTGGTCTACAGTGATCCGATTGCAACAGGTTCCTATATGGACTTAGGCTCAAATCCGTTTCTGCAATACGGACTTCCTGCGACAAAGAAAATCCTGCTGCTGAACATCCTGCACGCAATATCCCCTTATGCAGATCCAGATCACGCAATCCATTATACGCCGTTTAAATCTTCCATGCTTGGTGATCCGGCCTATGATTTGGGAGACGTGATTGCATTTTCCGGCGGCATTGCGCCAGAAGGCACAATTGGCTGCATCATGGCGTTTGATTGGGAGTACAACGATTCCTATGACGCAACCGGGTATGGATCAGACCCGAAACTGGAATGGGCAAAGACGGCCGCAGACAAGGCAATCGGCGGACTGGGAAGCTCTATGAACACCCAGCAGATGCACTACTATAACTACATCAATTCCGCTGCTGTACGTCTGAGTGACGGAGACGATAAAAAAGTAGTCAGCATTCACTTTGTGGCAATCAAGGCTACGGAAGTAAATTTCTTTGCGGAAATCAAGCTGGATGCCAACACAAGCAGTTCCACGTCAGATGACTACTACACTTGTACAGAGGGCACACTGATTGCCATTTATTCCATTGGGTCTGCGGAAATCGGATGGTGTCGGCCGCAGTGGACACTGCAAGACGGCATCCAGACCATCCATCTGTTTTTTCATTTTTCCCTTACCGGCACAGACACCGGAGAATTTTCAGTTCGGTTCATGACAAAAGACTGTGCTGTGCAGATGGAAAAATACTGGATCAATGCAACGCTGGAAGGTACTTTCCTTTCTGGTGACGGCGCATGGGACGGTATGATTACAGTTGATGATTACATTGATACCCCTGTATCATTTACAAATACAGACATGGACTTCCATCTGCAAAATACCTCTGTGTCCCCGTCCATGCAAACACCGGAATCCCGTGCAATACAGGACAAAATCCAGCTGACTGTGACCACAATCCCCCTTGCATTTGGTTCGCTGTCAGATACGTTGTCTAATTCTCTGGCAACTACGCGATTTCTGTTGAATGCGGCTAATCCCGGCACATATGACAGCAGCATCATTACAATTAAAAATGGGGCATATCAGCTGATTGATGATTCTGTTTCCGGACAAATTTCCAAAACAGCAGATCTGCAAGATCAGACCGGCATCAGCTCTCTGGAATGCAAATACACCGGAATTGTCACGATACAGTACAGCTATGACGGCAGCACATGGACGGAACAACAGCCAATGGCAGATTTCCTGAAAACAGATTTGGAAGCGCTCTATTCTGGTATGACTGCGGCAAAGCAAATTGCATTCCGGATCACGCTGGAAGGAAACGCAACGCTGACAGAGTTTATTGTCAATTACGTGCTATAAGGAGGACATATGCTTAAAGGTAAAACAGAACTGATTTTGACCGATACAGTCACCGGAGAGCAGGAACAAATCCTGGAACACAACATGGTGACGAATGCGCTAAGTGATATTTTCCGGCAGGAAGGCTACATGAAAGACTGTAGCGTGCTGTACAATTCAATCGGTCAGCCGCTGTACACGTCTCTGTTGGGCGGTATCCTGCTGTTTGATACTGCCCTGGAAGAAGATGCGTCAAAGTATTACGCGCCGCCTGGTGTGCGTCTGACGGCATCTGGTGTATACGGTATAAAAAATACTGTCAGCAGTTTACTGCGCGGCGACTATAATGCCGAAGAATCAGAACTGGATTTAGACACCAAAACCATGAAATACGTGTATGACTTTGCAACATCCAAAGGCAATGGAACAATTGCCAGCGTCTGCCTGACATCCAAGTGGGCTGGATTTGATGGATATGGTGCACTGACCGATACACCATCTACATCTAGTGAACAATCCGGTGCATTACGGTATGCACTGGGCGGTAGCCGACACATGGAGCCAAGATCCGAAGTAGATGCAATGATGATCGATGAAGCAAATGACATTTTGTATTCTGTGATGATAACGAAGGATCCAGAAAACACAAGCTTTGTAAATCAGATCACATTGTACAAAAAACGAGCAGGATTAAAAAATATTACAATTTTACGCAATTTATATCAATCAAGGCCGGTTATCGACACAACAGAATTTTATGTAGATAAATTTTACAATAGATACTATGCCAAAAACTATGACCGGAAAACAAATTCGATTTACATTATAGCATCACCAACATCTAATTCGGAGATCAAGCCGAATGGAATAATAGCAATATATCAGATTGACTTGTCAACCAATAAATGTACAAAATATCTTGTTACTAACGTTACCTCATCAACGTTGTACACAGTTGGTGCCTATGTTTACAATGGATATGTTTATATCATGTCATTTGAAACAAACGTTTTCAAAATCAGAATTACGGCAAATGGCGATGTAACTGAAATCCCATGCAATCCATACTATGCATATAGACCAACTTACATGGATAGTAGAGCAGTGTTTGAACGCAATGGCTTAATCTATTATCCCTATTACATAGGCAATGAAAATGGGATGATCAATTATATGATCATTGACACAGAAAAAAATATGATTGTGTATACAAACTGCCGCGCCGGACTTACAACTGTTTCCTACTTGAAAACTACTGTAGTTCCAATTGTCGGAAATGACATTATGCTTTATTGTGCTGATACTAGATCTGGAGATGGCGGTAATGATGCAGGTAAATTTTTTGTGCAGACGAATTACCTTGCTACAATCAATAACCTCTCGAAGCCGATCAATAAAAGTGCGTCCCAAACCATGAAAGTTATTTACACCATATCAGAGGGAGAGTGATTGCATGAAGATTGATTATCGCGGCAGCAGTAAGATTTTAAAACGACTGGCGGAACTAGTCAACCGTTCACAGAACATTGCACTGCGGCAGGATGCAACCGATAAAAATGTACTGTATTGGACAGACCTGGACGGCGTGGAGATCACTATAAACATCCCCTCCGGATCCGTAGAAGTAGATGCAGAGTTGTCTGAAACAAGTACCAATCCGGCAGAGAATCAGGCAATTACAAAAGAACTTGCAAAAAAAGCCGACAAGTCAGACATCCCGGCTGTAGGAGACGGCACACTGTCCGTGCAGCGAAACGGCAAGAGCGTGGGGACGTTTTCCGCGAATGCGGCAAAGGACACGGCTATCAACGTTCCAGTTCCGGAAAAGGTATCCGAACTGGAAAACGATGCCGGCTACACCAAAAACACCGGAACGTACATCAAACCATCCACCGGAATCCCCAAGAGCGACCTTGCAAGCGGTGTGCAGGCCAGCCTGGATAAGGCAGACACGGCACTGCAAAAGCATCAGGATATTTTCGGCAAGCTGGACAAGACCGGAGATGCAAGCAATACTACGGTAGCATTTTCGGCGGCATCTGCCAGAGAAAATGTCAAGACAGGCGAAAAGCTGTCTGTGATTGCCGGAAAGATTGCTAAGTGGTTTGCGGATCTGAAAACGGTGGCGTTTACGGGCAGTTATAACGATCTGTCCAACAAACCCACGATCCCCGACATCTCCGGCAAGCAAGATAAATCCACGGCGGTAACGCATACAGCAAATACGGCTGTTGGTTCTGCTACTAAGCCGGTATACGTTGCAGCAGACGGAAAAGCTGCTGCAATATCCCATTCCATCAATTCTGATGTCCCGGCGAATGCAAAGTTCACGGATACAGTATACACTCACCCCACAACCTCCGGGAACAAACACATCCCATCGGGCGGCAGCAGCGGACAGATACTGCGGTGGTCAGCAGACGGCACGGCTGTGTGGGGCGCTAATCTCCCAACCACAAACGTTGGCAGTGGCTCGCAACCACAAGAATTCCGGTTAGCTGCAACAATATCAATTAAAACATGGTCACATTATCACGGAGTTTATGCGATCGGGAGCCGACATTCCGGAACAGGCATACTTGTTGTGGACGTAGGCTGCGAAAATAGTTCTGTGTCTTTTGCTAATGTTGCAGCACAGTGTATATGCTTTGGAGCAAGTTTAAATAATCGTATACAAAGCAACACGTTCCAAATATATGTATCTGATGATGGATCAAAGGCATACTTATTCATTAAAAATTGGGATTATTCCGTTTGTACAATCAAATCATTACGTACTGATGGTATAACAATATCCAATGGGTTGGCAATGGCATCAATAGATACGAGTACATATGGTACGCTAAAATGCCAGACCACAATATGTGGTGTGACTTTTTCCGGGACAGCTGCTAAAGCAAACGCCCTTGTAGAATCTGCCTGGACAGCCGTCCCGACAACCGGAGCATCTGCGACAGTATACAACAGTCTAAAATACTTAAAATCTGGCAACACAGTATATGTACAAGGTGCTATCGGGTTTAAGGCAGGACTCAATGCCCCAACGTGTGGCACTATGCCATCCGGCTGCTTGCCAGATATAGAGCTTTGCTTTACCGGCTGGGATTACGCGTCAGGAGTGCCAGCAGCATATCCAATCAAGCTGGGCACCAATGGAGTTATAACATTGTTAAATCCAACGTCTACAGCTTATTGGTTTAAGGCTGGCAGGCTTTATCATTTCAATTTTTGTTATCATATTGGTTAGGAGGAATCACCATGAAAGAAACCATCTGTACCATTGCCGGCGTTGTCGGCAGCTTTATCGCCGGTCTATTCGGCGGCTGGGATGCGTCCATGGTCACGCTGCTGTTGTTTATGGGCGTGGATGCCCTTACAGGCATCATGACCGCCTACGTCGGGAGATCATCCAAATCCCAGAGCGGCAAGCTTTCCAGCAAATCCTGTTGGCGCGGTCTGGCAAAAAAATGCGTCTCCCTGCTGCTGGTTCTGGTGGCGGTGCGTTTAGATATCACGCTGGGCACAACGTATATCCGGGACGCGGTATGCATCGCGTTTGTAGTAAACGAACTGATCTCCATTACAGAGAACGCTGGGCTGCTGGGCGTGCCGCTGCCGGGTATTTTGACAAAGGCAATCGAACTGTTACAGACCAAGGGAAAGGATGAATGAGTATGGCAATTTTAACACCGGACAAGATCACCACACTGGGCGGCGTGACCATCAAGGAGTATCTGCTGACAAAGCACAACCCCAACCGTATTGACATGCCCACAGCACAGCTGACAGGCAAGGTGCTGGGCGTGACGATCCACAATACCGACCGCATCAAAACTGCCGCCGGCACTACGCCAGCAGAGCAGTACACCCGTGCGACCGTCAACAACAATATGAAAACTGTGCGGGTGCACTACTATGTGGACAGCACCTGTGCGTGGCAGAATCTGCCGCTGTCGCTGTCTGGCTGGCATGCTGCGGATGGTTCTGGAAACGGTAACCGCAGAACCATTGCTATTGAGTGCATCATGAATGGCAGTGGTGATGCGGAGGACAAGAAGGCAGAGGATAACGCTGCACGTCTGGCAGCGGCACTTTTACGGCAGTACGGTTTGGGCATTGATCATTTGTATACGCATACGCACTGGCTCAATGTTCGTGACGGCAAAAAGGGCACTGTCGATCAGTTAAATACCATGCACAACAGCTACAAGATGTGCCCAGCGTATATCTTGCCGCATTGGGCAGAGTTCAAGGCTAAGGTAGCTAGGTATATGGGCAGTTCGAGTGGCACGACTGCACCAACGCAAACCAATACAAGCCACCTTTATCGAATTCGGAAGAGTTGGGCTGATACAAAGTCTCAGATTGGGGCTTATAGCAATCTTGAAAGTGCTAAGAAAGAATGCAAGTCTGGCTATACTGTGTTTGATGCGGCCGGAAATGCGGTCTACACCAATGGCAGCAAGTATGCAAAGGGACAGAAGGTGCAGCTCTACAAGAGCAAGACGCAGCTGTTTGCAAATGACACCAGCGCAACGCCTGCTGGATATCTGAATCCCGGCACCTATTACATCTATGACGGCATCGCCTGCAAGAATGGACGATACCGCATTACTACCACAGCTGGAAACTGTGGGAAAACACCAGCTGGAAAGTATGTCACCGGGTATGTGTCGGTAGATAACTTCAAGTGATTGTCTTTACTTAGCAAATAACGCAAAATGGCAGCGCTACAGGGATTCTGTAACACTGCCATTTCTGCTTTGTTTAATTCATATCATCACGGCATAATTCGTCTAGCGATACATGCAGAGCAGCTGCCAGTTTCTTTGCAGTTGAAACTGTGCATTCATCACGCCGTTCCACTTCTTGTATCGTACGGCGCGACAAGCCGGAGAGTTCTGCCAGCTTGGGAACAGACAGCCCCTGTTCTTGTCGGATTCTGCGCACTTGCATACTGTGTCACCTCATTTCGTGATCATAGATTGCAGCAGATAAAATAAAAATGCCAGCAGTCCTATGATCTCCAATACTTTTAGTATAATTTGTGCATTCTTTTTCATTGACATTGAGAAGAAGCTATGATATAATGATATGGAAAGAGAGGGGTGTCACCCCCTTTCTTTCTATATTTCAGTTCGTTTTAAGAACTGATTACGTCAATCAAAATCTTTACCCATCCCACAATGGAAATGATTTTGATCATGAGCTTCTCTATGGTATCCAGCCACCGGAGAAGCTCATTTTTGTTTGGCTTCTTCACTTTTTCACCTCCTCTCTATGTTATTATTATAGCACAAATTTTAGTGCTTGTCAATGATTTTACAAGAAATTATCTGTAGAAAATAAGCACTATTTTTTGTGCAATTTTTACAACAGATGATAAGCTATAAAATGCTGATTATAACCCAAAAACACTGCATATGGATTGACCACATTTCAAAAAATGTGGTCAAAATGTGGTCAATCGGCAAAAAAAGCGCATCCCAACCGAATTGGTCGGGACACGCCTATTTTTTTGCTTATCCAAAAAAACAACGCAATTGCTTAGAATTTTCCTGCTTTCGCTGCTTCTTCAACAGATACTGCAACAGCAACAGTAGCGCCAACCATCGGGTTGTTGCCCATGCCGATCAGACCCATCATTTCTACGTGAGCCGGAACGGAGGAAGAACCTGCGAACTGTGCATCAGAGTGCATACGGCCCATTGTGTCTGTCATACCATAAGAAGCCGGGCCTGCTGCCATGTTGTCCGGGTGCAGTGTACGGCCTGTGCCGCCGCCGGAAGCAACGGAGAAGTACTTCTTGCCCTTTTCGATGCATTCCTTCTTGTATGTGCCTGCTACCGGGTGCTGGAAACGAGTCGGGTTGGTAGAGTTACCAGTGATGGAAACGTCTACACCTTCCTTCCAAATGATTGCAACACCTTCGGTAACATCATTTGCGCCGTAGCAGTTTACCTTTGCACGGGGGCTGTTTGCATCCTTGGAGTAGCACTTGCGGAATACTTCCTTAACTTCGCCGGTGTAGTAATCCATCTCAGTTTCTACATAAGTAAAGCCGTTGACACGTGCGATGATCTGTGCAGCATCTTTGCCCAGACCGTTCAGGATAACGCGCAGCGGTTCCTTCCGAACCTTGTTTGCCTTTTCTGCAATACCGATTGCGCCTTCAGCAGCTGCGAAGGATTCGTGACCTGCCAGGAATGCAAAGCACTTGGTATCTTCTTCCAGCAGCATTTTGCCCAGGTTGCCGTGACCCAGACCAACTTTTCTCTGGTCTGCAACAGAACCCGGAATGCAGAATGCCTGGAGTCCTTCCCCGATTGCAGCAGCAGCGTCAGCAGCTCTGCGACATCCCTTTTTAATTGCAATAGCGGCACCAACGGTGTATGCCCACTTTGCATTTTCAAAGCAGATCGGCTGAATGCCTTCTACCATCTTGTATACATCCAGACCAGCAGCCTTTGTGACTTCCGCAGCACCTTCGATGGAGTCGATGCCATATTCCTTCAGAACAGCCAGAATCTGCTTTTCTCTTCTCTCATATGATTCAAATAATGCCATGGGTAGTTTCCTCCTGTTCCTTATTCTTTTCTCGGATCCACAAACTTCACTGCATCTGCAACACGGCCGTACTGACCCTGTGCCTTTTCAAAAGCAGTGTTTGCGTCGTCACCAGCCTTGATGAAGTCCATCATCTTGCCGAAGTTCACAAACTTGTAGCCGATGATCTCGTCATCTTCGTCCAGTGCGATCTTGGTAACATAACCGTCTGTCATTTCCAGATAACGCGGGCCCTTCTTCAGTGTGCTGTACATGGTACCAACCTGAGAACGCAGACCCTTACCCAGATCCTCCAGGCCAGCGCCGATCGGCAGACCTTCTTCAGAGAATGCACTCTGTGTACGGCCGTATACGATCTGCAGGAACAGTTCCCGCATTGCGGTGTTGATAGCGTCACAAACCAGGTCGGTGTTCAGAGCTTCCAGAATAGTTCTGCCCGGCAGTACTTCTGCTGCCATTGCAGCGGAGTGTGTCATACCGGAACATCCGATAGTTTCTACCAGTGCTTCCTGGATTACACCCTCTTTTACATTCAGGGTCAGCTTACATGCGCCCTGCTGCGGTGCACACCAGCCCACACCGTGTGTCAGACCGGAAATATCGCTGATTTCCTTTGCCTTTACCCACTTTGCTTCCTCAGGAATCGGTGCGGCACCGTGCTGCACGCCCTGCTTCACGCAGCACATTTCATTTACTTCGTTTGAATAAATCATGGTCAAACTCCTTTCATGGTATGGCATTGTGTATACGATCCCGCATACGAATTTTATTATACACTATTTCTCGACAGGAATCAAGCATTTTCTTGTGAATTTCTTTCCGAATTTCCTTTTTATAGTTAGTTGTAACTAACTATAATGATGACCATACATGTTATCCATGTTGCAGAATGCTGCAAAAAACCGCCTCCGAAACAGCTGCGCTCCGGGGCGGTTTGGATGATGATTCTGCTGTACTACGATACGAGAGAACTATGGTATTTACAAAACATGGATCATCTTGTGTTTGACAAAATTAGACAAACATGATATCCTATTTTTGAGAGCATACCTGAAACGGTAGGCGGTCGATTCCTGCTCCCGGAATGGAGTAATTGCTATGACGCTAATGGAAGCATTAACTTTACTTAGGGCAATACCGCATAAAGATTGTGCGACAGATGCGTCGTCAAATTTTTCGTCAGATGAAACAAAAAGTGGAGTGAATACTTGATGTATTCACGAGCATTTTTGTGAAATATGACGGGAAATTTGCAAGCAGATGGCGTGCAAAGTCGACAGACGCTCTTTGTGCGGTATTGCCCATAATCATATACACAGGAGATTTCCCATTATTTTGTCCCATACGCCGTTATTTCTTGCTCGGCGATAAAAACTCTATACAGTATCATGTGGCGGATAGTCATGCGGCAGCATTCTCCACTGGCAGCCTGTCTTTACGATATACAGCACTGCTTCTACCAATGGATCCTCTTATGATATTTACTTTTATTTCCGGATGGAAAGAATTCTTTGATTGCTTCTCATTGCTCGTCTGTCAAACCACTTTCGTAATGACACCCACAGAATTTCGAAAATCGCAGGGATAAAATTTACTTTACAAATATATAAATTGCATGACAATCCTGCAATACAAGAAATCTTCTTTCTGTTACAATAAATGTAGTTTGAATTGAAGTTTACATCAACAAAAGGAGGAATTTTTTGTATGAACAAGCAAAAATGGCTGGCAGGACTGACTGCGGTACTGTGCAGTGCAGGTGCATTATCCTGTTTTCCGGCAATTTCAGGAACAGTATCTGCGGCAGAACTGGTCAGCAACGACTTTGAAGTCAACTACGGCGGCTGGTACGGCAGTGCTGATGCTGTAGCTTTGACAGCAGAAGACGGCATCGGTCACAACATGTCCCGTGGTATGTCTGTTACCG